>R14__coassemble_1016_pt1 | contig 15651 bp, 10 predicted proteins | sample R14__metabat2_high_PE_017 | metagenome-assembled genome bin R14 | reverse complement strand
GTGTGGGTGAGGCATCCTCAATCTTCGCCAAGTTTCAGGATGGAGAGGAATCGGGAGCTATATTGTCACGACGACGCAAAGCTTCAATCTTCGCCTGGAACTCACGCTGAGCCTGCGCGGACTGATTGCTGTCGTAACGGCCATTGTTAGGCTGTGAACCCGTGCGATAGGCCAAGGGAGTCACGCCAAAACGGTTCATGAAGGCATCGGAGAACTGACGATCCTGCCGATATCCACAGCGCTGTGCCACCTCGAGGAGGGAGAGCTCCTGATTGTCAAGCAGGTCGAGCGCCGTACGTAGGCGCCATTCCTGAATGAGTCGCTGCAGCGTGGTGCCCACGAAGATGCGCACCGAGTCATTGAGCCAACGCTGCTCTACATCCAGGAAGAGAGCCGCATCGGCTGCCTTATGGCTCTTGGAATGGCGCAGATAGTACACCAGTGCATCCACAATGATGTTACCAGTCTCCTGGTCTTGTGACTTGTAGAGCTGATCAACGGTAGTCACTTGAGTTATCTTCTTCATTCTTTACAAATTATCATCTATGTTTACAGAAAATTACCCCTATCAATCGGTTATCGCACCACGGCGGCAGTATTGCGCTTGATGCGCTCCTCATCATGCGTAGGCTCCACCTCCTGGATGGTACCGTCAGCATCGTAGAACAACGGATCGCAGCAGATCGAGCGACGCACACCGGGATGACCCTCCCTGGACGGATTGTTGTAGAGACTCAGATCAGAATTGTGATAGAAGAGCCACCACTGCCCCTGACATTCCACGATGGAGTGATGATTGGTGCCCGAATTGACGGGACCAAGGATGACGCCCTGGTATTCGAAGGGACCCAGCGGAGAGTCGCTCACGCAGTAGGCGATGCGTGGCTGATGGCCGTAGAAGGGACCGTCGCTGTAGGAGAAGTAGTACTTGCCATTGTATCGGTGCACCCATGCAGCCTCGAAGAACTCGTAGACACCCTCCAGCAGATAGACCTTGCCGTCGTAGGAGATCATATCGTCGTTGAGCTTGATACAGCAAGGGGTGTTCTGCCCCATGTAGAGGTAGGCTTGCCCATCCTCGTCGATGAAGCAGCAGGGATCGATGAAGTCACGGTCGCAGACCACACCCGGCGAGTCGATGGAGATGAGCGGATGGTTCAAGGGATCGACAAAGGGGCCGTCGGGACGATCGGAGACCGCCACACCGATATGGCGCTTGTCGGTAGGATAGTAAAGATAGAACTTACCGTTATGCTCCACGCAGTCAGGCGCCCAGGCAGCCTCGTTGGCCCACGTAGTGTGGCGGATGGGATTGAATATCACCCCATGATCCTCCCAATGCACCATGTCGGTGGTCGAGAAGACGTGGTAGTCCTCCATCGAGAACGACGTAGCATCCGAGCGGTCATGGCTGGGGTAGACCCACAGCGTGTCATGGAAGACATGCGCCGAGGGGTCGGCGGTATATTGGTCCAGGATCAACGGATTCTCAGGACGCAACTGCCCCCAGGCACAGATACCTGACGACAGCAGAAGCAGCGTGGTCAGCAGTTTTCGGTTCATCGTCATTCAATCGTTTCAGTAGGCATAGTTGTTGGTGCCCAGCCAGTCGCTGGCATAAGACAACGGGACAGAGATGCCGTTGGAGAAGTAGTAGGCGCTGCAGCGCGTGCGATAGGCAACCGTCACAGGCACAGAATCGACGGTCTTGGTGTTCAGTTCCTTCGTAGGGTCGGTGGCACTGTAGGCAGTTACGACGACGTCACCGACGTTGGCACTGGCACCCTCGGCCGTCTGAGGAATGAAGGTGTAGATGTCGAGGGTCATGCGCTTGCCGATGTAGGCCGAGCAGTCGAACGTGTAGTCGTAAGGGGTATCGGTCAAGAATCCCGTCATCGTATTGAGGTCCAGACCGCGGCAGATGTCCGGAGCCTCGACGCGCAGATTGCCCATGTCAGCGGGGAAGCAGTCGTACGATGCCAGGACGACGTCGGCAACCACCAGCGGCAGCTGTATCTCCTGCACGGTCGTCCCCGACTCGACAGTCAGATTGAGGCAGTAGGCCCAGACGGTGCTCAGCGACGTACGCTCGGCATCCCACCAGATGGTGCGTGCACCACTGTCATAGTCCGTCCAGCGATTGGTCGCAGCGACGAAGTAGAGGGTGTGCTCGCCGTACTCGAGCGGCAAGGAGAGTTCGGCCAGTGACTGCTGCTGATAGGGAGTCACCGTGGAGCCGAAATAGTCCAGCACGAGGAGATTGCCGGGCTCTGCGAGAGAGGTACGTGTCATCGGCGACTTCTCGACTCCGTCTGCGGTGAAATGGAAGGCGACTTGCTTCCCGGTCGAATCGTCCTCATTGCTGCAGGAAGCGGCGGTCAGCGTGAGCAACACTGCTGTGGCGAGACAAGGGAAAAATTTCATATTTGACAATTTGACTATTTGACTATTTGACAATTTACTATTTGACTATTTGACAATTTACGGATCATTTCTTCTCGACCTCCTTGATGTCGATGATGACGACGCGGTTGAGGTCGTTCTCGGCGAAAGGCTGCACCTTGTCGCCATAGGCGCGGCTCTCGATGCGCGAGGCGGGGATGCCGTAGGTGTTCTTCAGCGCCTCGACGATGGTGGCAGCACGACGCTCCGAGAGGCCCTGGTTGTAGGTCGGATTGCCGGTCTCGCGGTCAGCGTAGGCATTGACCATCACGGTGCCGAAGTTGTTGTCACGCACGAAGTTGCTCAGTCCACGGAGCTTGGCGTCCTCGCCGGGACGGATTTCGGCATTGTCCAGGTCGAAGAAGACCTCGATGTGGATGTCCTCTGCCTTCTGATAGACGACGGCGGGCAGGGGCTCCTCGGTGCGGTTGGGGTGATTGCCGCCGTAGATGCACTGGTCGAGCGAGAGGCCGCAGGTCTTGCAGCGCTCGACGGGCTGGGCAGCGGTACGGGCTGGGGTGGCGTTGCTGTGATGACCGAAGCGGTACTGCACACCCAGCAGCGCGCAGAGCTGCCAGTCGGTGTGCTGGTTCATCTTGGAATTGAAGCGGTCCTTCAGGTTGTTGGCATCGCACTCCAGTTCGATGCGCCAGTGACGGTTGATGTTGCCGCCAATGATGGCGCCCATTCGCACGTTGTGGCTCTTGAGGCTCTCATGGCTGTCCATCATGCGGTCCTCGAAGGGATAATTCCCGGCGTCGCTGGCGTCCCAGGAGTAGTTGAAGCCTGCACCGAAGACGAGGCTGAAGTCCACCCACTGCTCGATGCTCGAGAAGATGTTGGTCACGTTGAGGATGAGGTCTGCATCAGCCGTCCAGTACTTGTAGGCCATGGTCTCGTCAGCCGAGCGGAAGGCGGTCTTGGACCAGAGGCCCTGCCAGGCGAGGCGACCACCGACGATGCGGTTGAACTGCATGCCCAGGTCCACGCCCACGGCAGGCTGGAGCAGTTGGGCAAAGTCGTAGTTGGTGGGCACACCCTGAATGCCGCCCTTCACACCTATATAATAATAGGGAGCATCGTCATAGGGAGCATAGGTCTGAGCCTGTGCTGTGGTGGTGATGATCGGGGTCAATGCCAAAGCGGTCAGGACGGGCAATAGTAACTTCTTCATATTATCCAAGGTTTTAGAGGTTCGTATTTAGTTAGATTGCGCTGCAAAGATACGATATTTCTGCGACATTTCCAAATTTTCGGTCCGAAAAATGCACGCGACACCAACAATATATATCAATGTGGTGCCGAAAACGTCTATTTGATGGCCTTGAAAGTTACGGATTTTCCTGCCGCAGTCGAAAAAATCGTCCCGAAATTTGGAAATTTGAGAATTTAACAGTATCTTTGCGCCCGAAAACCGAAATGTACGTTCTCACATGCCACGTCACCGAATCCTTCTCCTCACCGTCCTGTCACTCCTATTGTGCCAAACGATAGTCCATGCCCGACCGCTCACCGTACAGGCAGTGAGCGATCCTGCCCTTCATCAGAAATACGGTCACCTGGAAGCCATGGCTTCGCCCCGACTCTACGAGCAGGGCAAGGATTACTATGCCCGTCAGTTGATGGACAGCGCCCTAGCCTGCTTCTCGATCATCAGCCAGCGCTACAGTGATGCCCTCCCTGCCGTCGGAAAGGAGTACTGCGCCAAGGCGAACTACTGGAGCGCTGTGATACTGCTCAACCGCTACGGCGACTACACCAATGCCTACGTCCACTTCCAGACTGCCTTGCAGCTCTGCGACGTGTGCGGCGACCGCACCCTGCCCCCTGACATCTACATCTTCCTCGGCAACCTCTGCCTCTTCTATGCCATCCAGTATGACTCGGACGAGATGATGAACGAGGGGTACGAGATGTACCGCCGTTCGATGAAGATGGCTGCCGACCTCGGACAATGGAACTCAGCGCTGATAGCATACTGCAACATCGCCAGCAGCGCCCCGTCCCTGGCACGCAGCCAGCACATCGAACAGGACCTCGAATACTTCCGCGGCCTGCAGGTACCCGACTCGCTGCCCATGCTGCCCTACTACCGACGGGTCACCGACGGCCTCCTGTCGATGCATGACGGCAGGTGGGAGGAGGCAATGACGAAGTTCCAGGAGGCGCTCCGGCTCATCGTCACCTCACCGACATCGACTGAAGGGCTCCGCTACCAGCTGCTGGTACTGACGCACCTTGCCGAATGCTGCAGTGGCATGGGCAACCTGCGCGGCGCCATCGGCTACATGCAGCAATGCGAAGAGATAGCTGTCGGGAACGACATCATCGACGTCCAGCCCGAAATCTTCCAGCAACTGAGCGACTACTACGCACAACTGGGCGATGCCGAAGGCAGGCAAGCCTATCACATCAAGTACCTCGAACAGAAGGATCAACTGGCACGGCAGAACGGACTGGGAGACATGAAGGACGTACGCCTGATGTACGAAATCGACCACCTTGGCCAGGAGCTCAACGAAGCCGAGCGCCAACGCGACCGGCACCGGCTGCTGCTCCTCTTCGGTGCCGTGCTGGTGGTACTGCTGACTGCCTTCCTCCTGATGCTCTACTACAAGAACCGTCAGCTCAACCTGCGCAACCACGCCCTCTATGAACACATGCAGGAAGTGCTGCGCACTCCTGCTCCAGCCACTCCTGCATCGTCGGCATCCCCTTCATCACCCTCAACGAATGATTCACCTTCTGCATCGTCAACAGAGGATACGACCAAGCCAGAACGACAGCGCTCCAACAGCCCACTTTCTGCCGACCAGAAGCAACAACTCCTCAGCAGCCTCCGCCAACTGCTCAGCGACCCCGCCGTGCTCTGCAGCCCCGACCTCACTGAGCAGGCGCTGGCTCAGCAACTCGGGTCGAACTCCAACTACCTGTCACGCGTCGTCAACGAACTCTGCGGCTGCAACTTCAGCACGTTCATCAGCAACCTCCGCATCCAGGAGGCGTGCCGTCGGCTCGACGACCAGGAGACCTTCGGCAAGTTCAGCATCGAAGGCATCGGCGCCAGCGTAGGATTCAATTCACGCACCACCTTCCGTACTGCCTTCAAGCGAGTCACCGGTCTGAGCCCCTCGGAATACGTCCGAGAGGCACGAAAGGGGTGACAATTCAAGAATTTGACCACACGGAAAGGCTTTTTTCTTGCTTTTTTGACCAAAATTTGCCATCTTTGCACCCAACTTCGGGGGACAAAGATGGCATTTATTGCCTCACGTTGCCCCAGGTAAAAAACAAATCCACAACATTAACCCTTATCATTTTTCTTTTGGTATGAAGAAGATTTCTACTCTCCTCTGCGCAGCCAGCCTCAGCGTTGCTGCCCTCGCACAAGTCACTCCCGAATCGGTAGCCGGCACCTACGACGTCATGGGCTACAAGACCGACTGGAGCACCTTCGAGAACGTCGACTGCCCCTCTACAATGACCTTCGAGGTCGTCGATGGTCAGTTGTACGTCAGCAAAATTGCCTATTATGACTTCGAGTTCGCCATCAATGCCAAGGTTGACATCGAAGGAGACAAGCTCACCGTCCATGCCGTCAACGAGGAGGAGACCTGCTACCTCTCGTTCTGCGGTTGGGACAACGACAACTGGGGAAGCAAGGACCTTGCCTATATGACAGTGCAGGACGATGGCAGCATCAAGCTGGATGACGAGTTCTCGTTCTACTACATCGACTACAGCAGCTTTGACGAGTACGAGATAGGTTGGCTGTCAGGTGTCGTAGCTACGAAGCAAGGCGGTGAGGTGGTCAACATCCGCGAACTGTCCACCATCAGCCAGCATGCTGCTTACGACCTGCAGGGTCGCCGTACCGAGGGACGTGGACTGCAGGTGCGTGACGGCAAGTTGATGCTGGTCAAGTAACCTTCAGCAATTTTCTTCCGAAAAGGGGAAAAAACGGGGCTGCAACTCATAGTGGAGTTGCAGCCCCTTATTTATTATAGTGGAATGAGAGTTGACAGGATGTCAAAACAAGGAGTCTTGCCGTCCCAAAGAGCGGATCACTTCACATACTGGCGCACGGTGCGTTGGGTGCCATCGCTATAAGTAGTGACGGTGACGCAGAAGCCAGGCTCCATATGCTGCAGTTCGCGACCCTGCAGGTCATAGACGTGGAGATCGGTGACCGTGCGAGCCTCAGAGCCGCTGACGGTGCGGATGGCTTCAGGGTTCTGGACGCTGTAGCGGAAGCGGACGTAGGGAAGGATGGCGCTGTCGGTGGTGAGTTCGCCACGCGAAGAGACACCCGAACACTGGGGATACTCGTCATTGACGACCGAGCAGAGCCAGGGGAACTGCACGCGGAATGACTCGCTGCCACGCAGCAGCAGCTGCACCTCCAGGTTGCCACCCTCGAAGTGGTAAGGTTCGCTGAAGGGAACTGTCATCTCGAAGTTATCGACCACAGGCTGTGCACCGTGATAGACAGTGGTCAGTCCCTTTGCCTCGAGGTCGTAGACGGCTGCCTTGGAGGTGGTACCAATCTGGTACTCCACATCGGGACAGGTCAGCGGAGCCTCCGAGATGACGTAGCTGAAGAAGGTCATCTCCGTGAGGTCACGGCCTTCAAGTTCGTTGGTGAGGTCGGCATTGTAGATTACCTGCGTGTTGACGTTGTCATAGCCAATGGCAGTCCAGGCAGTGGGGTAAGGATAGCCGTAGTTGTAGGTCTCATTGCCCGAGAGGTAGAGCACATGGTCGGCAGTAGCATGCAGCGGCAGCACGAGGTCCCCCGCCGAGGTGCGGAAGGTGACATTGCCTGCGTATGAACCGGGCTCATCTGCCTCGAACGAAGTGTAGACGTGCAGCGTATCACCAGGCTGACAGGTGGCATTGCCAGGCATGCGGGCGCCGAAATGATCGTCGCCGTCGATGCCCTCCAAGGTGAATGGAGCCGTACCGGCATTGACCAGATAGGCATCAGCATAGTAGGTATCGCCTACAGGGACTATCTCGGTGAAGCTTGCCGACGGAATGTGAAGAGCAGGACCTGCCTGCTGCAGGCTGACGCGTACGTGACTGACGGCAGCCGAATCGCCACGGAAGTAGACCTCGTCGATGTTGTCCTTGTAGAAGTCGAACTTCAGGTCGTGATGGCCAGCCGAGAGGATCTGCTGATAGATGATGCTGTCGTTGCGATAGACGCTGTAGGTGTAGATGCTGTCGCCGTCATAGAAACGGAAGCTATCGTAGCCTGGCTCGGGATAAGAGGCAGCCTGGAAGGCGAAGGTGCCCACCTGACCCTCGGGGACGTCGATCTGAGCCGTGATGCTGGAGTGGCTGGACATGACACCGACGTTGGTGCTGTGAGCCACATTGCCCTCGATGGCCCAAGGATAGGCAGAGGTGCTCTTCCAGGTGAGCAGTTCGGCACCCTCATCGACGATGGCGCTGTAGTCGGCATTGGCTTCGATGACGCCATGGAGGGCCACCACGATCATATCGCCCTGATTACTGAGGTGGAGTTCGGCATCGTATTCGCCAGGCTCTTCAGCCTGGAAGGTGACGATGGCATCCACGGCACCGAACTGAGCAATCCTGCCATTGAGACCGCTGACGCTGAACGCCGATGCCTGATCGCCTACGATATTGACGCTGACCAGATTGTCCGCACCGGGATTGGTGACGTAGAGGTCGCCAGTCACAGCCACACCGGGATAGCTGGTGCCGAAGTCAATTGCCTCGTGGTCGACATGAAGCTGGTAGGAATCGGTCTGGGCGATGAAACAGGTACCTGGCATCCAGTATGCATAGTGATCGGTATTGCTGTTGCTGTTCCAGGTCATCCAGAGACCCATGCCAGCCTCCTCGGTGAGGGTCAGCTGGTCGTCACTGATGCTGAAGAGCAATTCGTCAGCAGGCTGACGCTCGCCATTCTCGACCGTACCGGCGATGACCCAGAACCGGTTGCCGATATAGGCAGGCAGAGCGGCATAGGTGTCATCGTCCCAGCCATACAGAGTGCCGAGATTCCAGTCATGGAGCGCCGACACGTGCACCTTGCCATCGGATTCGATACGACCCTCGATGACAGCACGGCGGGGATAATGCGAAGTGGCGGGGAAGAGACCATCGAAGTAGACGCGACCGTCGGCATCGATGGTGACGTCGCACTTGTAGTTGAAGTTGTAGCCACCCTCAGCCATATAAGCGTCCGAAGTGGTGTAGTACGAGCGGCCGCTGACCTGATAGGTGCGCTTGATGCTGCTCCATTCGCCTTCACCCACATAGAGGTTACGGACGATGGCGCGGTCGGCCGATGTGGTGGAGAAGAAGCAGTCGTAGGTACCCTTGCGGGTCAACGTGTAGCCCACCTTGCCGCTGCCCATGAGGGTGGCCTCATGGCTGTCGCCTGCAGTATAGTTTTCGGCGACGAAAGAGAAGCCCTCCCCATCACCTTCATAGTCGAAAGCGATAAACATCGGCTGGTCACCTACCTCGACCGAGGCATAGAGCAATCCATCGGCAGCCTGGCTGATGGCAGTGCCGTTGACATTCTGGAAGCCCTCGGCAAAAAGGCTCAGATCCGAGCGATTGGCTATGCCTTCGCACTCGTCCACCAGTTCGATGTGCATATTGCTGATGGATGGAGTGGCATTCGCTTCACACCAGAGACAGGTGTTGTAGCTCCAGGTCAGCTTATGGCTGCCCTTAGGCAGGATGCAGCTGTAGGTATAGGTAGTCAATTTGGTATTGCTCCAGGTGAAGAGTCGGTAATCGTCCACACTGAAACGCAGCGAATCCGAAGCGTCATCATTGAGGGTGACGTCGAAGGTGAGGCGCAGTGCCTTGGAGGCATTATAGCTGGCACCAAGGTCACTCCAGGTCTGCGGATTGTATTCGGGGTCTTCGGCTTGCGACTCGTCCCATTCAGGCTGTACGCCCACGTTGCCGGGGATGGCGTGGTTCTGCTCATCGAGTGCCCAGGGATATTCGCTCACGTTGCTCCATGTCAGCAGCGAGGCATCGCCTTCGACGACGATGGGGCTGAAGTCGTTGGGCACGCTGACGCAGGTACCGTGGAGCACGACTTCGTAGAGCGAATCGACCGCCTGGACCTTGACAAGGCCCGTGTATTCACCGCCTGCCGTGGGGGTGAACTGGATGTTGAACGTCTTGGTCTGCAGGGCATAGATGGTACCGTCCTCTGCGCCGAGGTAACTGAAGGCATCGCCCTCCACCTGGATGGTGTAAGGTACGTCCTTGACGCCGGTAGCAGTGATGGTGAACGCGGCAGTGCCTGTTCCGCCCTCATTGACACGACCGAACTCGAGCGAGCGGGTGCTGATGGCGCTGGTGGCAGCGTCGACGGCGAAGTCATAGTGAGGATCCTGGGCATAACCGATGACCGTGGTGCCCATGCCGTAGTCGTAGACCACGGCAAGCGTCTTGTTGTCGGTACGGAGGGTCTGGAGGTCGTCCGATACGGTGATCTTGAGCTCGTCGTCGAGCAGGATGTCGCCACTGGCAGCATCGTAGTCACCGGCAGCCAGATAGCAGTCATACATATAATAGAAGAGACCCAGACGGGTAGAGCCCGAGGTACCGTCGAAGGTCAATGTGGGCAGCGTGATGACACCGTCGACATAGGGAGCCGTGACGTCGCTGGGCATAAGGTAGTCTCCGCAGACGCCGATGAGGTTGGTGAAGGTGGCTGTCTGCGCCTGCGAATCGAAGGTGACGTAGGTGGTCCAGGTGGGAGCCGACTGAGTCATGCCTCCGTTCCACCACTTGCCGTCGATAGTGCATTGATAGAGGTTCTTGACTACACCTTCGCCAAGGTCCTCGCTGGCGAGGAGGGTGGCCTGGAGGGACGACTGCGACGGGGCATGTTGCTGCTGCAACTCACCCCAATGCTGCTGAGCCTGGACCAAGCGGAGGTCATGAGGCTTGACACCCACATGAAGCGAAGGCAATGACTGACCGGAGGCAGCCACAGTGAGCAGGGTGACGAGCAGCGAAGTAGAGAATAGATGTCTCATACAAGATGATTGTGAATGGAAGTTAATATTGAATATTCGAATACTGACGTACAGATAGCCTAACACAGGAGGACTCAATAGTCTCCAAACATAGGCAAAAAAAACGACATCCGCAAAGCTTTTGGCTCTGCGGATGGTCAAATTCGTGAATTGTGTCCCTAAAATGCGGCTTAGGAGGCGACATGGCTGCTTGCCTGTGCGATTACCTCGTCGAGATGCTCAGCCAGGTGGGTCATGCTGTCGAAGACGATGTCGGCGCCTGCATCGCGCAGCACCTGCGGATCGAGCGGCCCCGTATTGACACCGACAGTGAAGATGCCAGCCGCATGTCCTGCCTGGACGCCCATGGGGGCATTCTCGACGACGATGGCTTCGGAGGGCAGGAGCGAGGGCTCACGTCCGCCGAGGGCTGCCTCGATGTCGGAGGTGTTGCCTCCGGCTGCCTTGACGAGGCCCATGAGGTAGGGATCGGGATGGGGCTTGCCATGACCGATGGGGCAATCCTTGCCCGAGACGATGTGGTCCCAGTCGAAGACGCCGGGGTAGGCGCTGCCCAGCTTATTGATGAGCGAGGGCTGACCGCTGCCAGTCACCAGGACGCGCATCAAGCCCTTCTCCCCCACCTTGCGGAGCACGTCAGCAGCGCCCGTCATCGGAGCGGCAGGACCCAACTGGGTGAAGCACTGCGTCTTCTCGTGATAGAGCTGCTCGATCTCCCAAGGTTCGGCATGACGACCACGCTGCTCGACGAAGAAGTCGTCGATGACCTGCTGCCCCGTCGATCCCTCGACGAGGTAGAAGAAGGTACGGTCGCAAGCGAAGCCGTAATGTTCGTGCATCACCTGATACCAGGCTTCAGCATGATGGGGCATGGAGTCGAAGAGGACGCCGTCCATGTCGAAGAGAAAAGCTTTAAGCATCTTTCTTTTGACTTAGAAACATACCGGAAACTCAGAAACAATAGAAACAGGACTACATGCATGGACGTTTCTACGTTTTCTGAGTTTCTGGTTAATAATAAAGATAGTTCAGGAAAACAAAGATATTGGCGCTTTCGCGCCAATATCTCATAGGGTCTTACTCAGCCAGACGAGCCTTGATGGCCTTGGTGGCCTCCTCGTAACCGGGCTTCTCGAGCAGGGCGAACATGTTCTTCTTGTAAGCCTCGACGCCAGGCTGGTTGAATGGGTTGACACCCAGGATGTAGCCAGACATACCGCAGGCACGCTCGAAGAAGTAGATGAGCTGACCGAGGTTGTACTCGTCGAGGACGGGGATGGTGACCTTGATGTTGGGCACACCACCATCGACGTGAGCCAGCTGGGTGCCGAGCTCGGCCATCTTGTTGACGTCGTCGACGCGCTTGCCAGCGAGGAAGTTCAGGCCATCGAGGTTCTCCTCATCGTAGGGGAAGAGGACGGTCTTGTTGGCCTTCTCGACAGAAACGACGGTCTCGAAGATGGTGCGCTCGCCCTCCTGGATCCACTGACCCATGGAGTGAAGGTCGGTCGTGAAGTCGACAGAAGCTGGATAGATGCCCTTGTGGTCCTTGCCCTCAGACTCGCCGAAGAGCTGCTTCCACCACTCCATCATGTAGTGGAGCTTAGGCTGGAAGTTGACCAGGATCTCGGTCTTCTTGCCGAACTGATAGAGGGTATTGCGCATGGCAGCGTACTGAGCGGCGGGGTTCTGCTCGTAAGGAACGTCGACGCCAGTGGCCTTCTCCATGTCCTGAGCGCCCTTGACGAGAGCCTTGATGTCGTGGCCGGCGCAAGCGATGGCGAGCAGACCTACAGGAGTCAGTACAGAGAAGCGACCGCCTACGTTGTCAGGGATGACGAAGGTCTTGTAGCCCTCCTTGGTGGCGAGCTTGCGGGCAGCGCCCTTCTCCTTGTCGGTGACAGCGACGATGAGGTCCTTGGCAGCAGCCTTGCCTACCTGAGCCTCGAGCTTGGTCTTCAGGAGACGGAAAGCGAGAGCGGTCTCGGTGGTGGTGCCGGACTTAGAGATATTGATGATGGCGAATACCTTGCCCTCGAGGAGCTCCATGAGCTCTGCGAGGTAGTCCTCACCGATGTTGTTGCCAGCGTAGACGACGCGTGGGTTGTTGCCATTGAGGCCGAAGGTGTGGTCGAGCGCCTCGTTGACGGCACGTGGGCCCAGGTAAGAGCCGCCGATGCCGGCTACGACGATGACCTCAGCCTTCGAGCGGAGCAGGTCGGCAGTGGCCTGTACCTCGTCAAGGAACTCGGGAGTGATGCTCGATGGGAGGTGTACCCAGCCGAGGAAGTCATTGCCGGCGCCCTTGCCAGACTCGAGGAGTTCATTACATGGAGCAGTCTGAGCAGCTACGGCTGCCAGAGATCCTGCAGGCACGAAGCATTGTGCCTTTTCGATGGAGAGTTTCATGAAAACAGAATTTATGGGTTAGTAATTTGTGGGGATAGTTTTTCTCTTTCTTATCTCAGGAGGTCGCTCAGCAGCTTGATCTCGACGTAGGGCGACATGCGCTTGTACAATATATTATATACGCAGTCGACGATAGGGATCGAGATACCATACTTCTGGTTGATCTCCTTGATGCACTTGGTACCGTAGTAGCCCTCGGCGACCATCTCCATCTCGAGCTGGGCGCTCTTGACGCTGTAGCCCTTGCCGATCATGGTGCCGAACATGTGGTTGCGCGAGAAGCGGCTGTAGGAGGTGACGAGCAGGTCGCCGGTATAGACCGACTCGGAGATGTGGCGACCCTCCTTGCCCTCAGGATTGATGCCATTGACGAAACGCTTCATCTCGCGCATGGCATTGGCGACGAGGACCGCCTGGAAGTTGTCGCCGTACTTGAGGCCCGAACAGATGCCCGAGGCAATGGCGTAGATGTTCTTCAGTACGCCGGCATACTGGATGCCGATGATGTCGTCACTGACGGTGGTGTGGACGAAGTGGTTCTGGAAGAAGTCGGCAAGCTCGGCTCCCACCTCGGCATCCTTGCAGCCTACGGTCAGGTAGGTGAGGCGCTCGTAGGCGACCTCCTCGGCATGCGAGGGACCGGAGAGGGTAGCGAACTGATTGGGCTTGAGCGAGAACATCTCGGTCAGATAGTCGCTGATGGTGATGTTGTAGTCGGCGACGATGCCTTTGATGATGGAGATGACCACCTTGTCGTCGAACGACTCGGTGATCTTCTCGACATGCTGCTTCAGGTAGGGCGAGGGCATACCGAAGATGATGGTGTCGCTGTTGCGTATTGCCTCGTTGATATCCGACGTGAAGTGGATGCGGGAGCAGTCGAAACGCACGCTCGAGAGGTAGGCGGGGTTGTGACCCTGCGCCTTGAACTCGGTGATGCGCTGCGGATTGCGCATGTACCACCACATGTCAGCTCCATTCTGCTGGACGATGGATGCCACCGCCGTGCTCCAGGAGCCACTGCCGAGGATGGCTACTTTACCGGGGATTTTCATGCTGAAAAATAAATTGATTCAGAATTCATAATTCAGAATTCATAATTCAGAATTCATAATTCATAATTCATAATTCATAATTCACGCCTGCTGTTCAGTAGCTGGACCTGCCTTCTCGATCCATGCCTGAATGTCGTTCAGCGAGGGGTTCTGGAGGTCGCCGATCAGTGCCTTGTACTTCTTCTTGATGTCAATCATCTGCTGCAGCACCTTGCCGGGCTTCTCGGCAGCGAGGCTGTCGACGGTGAGGTAGCCAGCCTTCCAGAGCACGGCGACCCAGTCCTCGGAGGGAACGCCCAGCGCCATGAACTTCTCGACGGAGTCCTTGCGCTCGACCTTCTCGGGCTTCATGGTTGGGAAGAGCAGCACCTCCTGGATGGTGGGCTGACCGGTCATGAGGATGCAGAGGCGGTCGATGCCGATGCCGATGCCCGAAGTGGGCGGCATGCCGTACTCGAGGGCACGCACGAAGTCGTGGTCGATGATCATAGCCTCGTCATCGCCCTTGGCAGCGAGCTTCATCTGGTCGACGAAGCGGTTGTACTGGTCAATGGGGTCGTTGAGCTCAGAGTAGGCATTGGCGAGTTCCTTGCCATTGACCATCAGCTCGAAGCGCTCGGTCAGGCCGGGCTTGGAGCGATGCATCTTGGTGAGGGGCGACATCTCGACGGGATAGTCGGTGATGAAGGTAGGCTGGATGAACGAGCCTTCGCAGGTCTCGCCGAAGATCTCGTCGATGAGCTTGCCCTTGCCCATGGTCTCGGTGTCCTCGACGCCCAGGCCCTTGGCTATCTGGCGCATCTGCTCCTCCTCCATCGTCGAGAGGTCGTAGCCGGTCTTCTCCTTGATGGCATCGAGGATAGGCAGGCGGCGGAAGGGAGCCTTGAACGAGACGACGTTGTCGCCGATCTGGACCTCGGTGGTGCCGTTGACAGCCACGCAGATCTTCTCGAGCAGCTGCTCGGTGAACGACATCATCCAGTTGTAGTCCTTGTAGGAGACATAGAGCTCCATGCAGGTGAACTCGGGGTTGTGCGAGCGGTCCATGCCCTCGTTGCGGAAGTTGCGGCCGATCTCGTAGACACCCTCGAAGCCGCCTACGATGAGGCGCTTCAGGTAGAGCTCGGTGGCAATGCGGAGGTAGAGCTGGACGTCGAGCGCATTGTGATGCGTGATGAAGGGGCGAGCCGAAGCACCGCCGGCAATCTGCTGCAGGATAGGAGTCTCAACCTCGGTGTAGCCAGCCTCGTCGAATACCTGACGCATGGTGCGAAGGATGGTGGCACGCTTCTCGAAGGTCTTGCGTACGCCGTCATTGACCACCAGGTCGAGATAGCGCTGACGATAGCGCAGCTCGGGATCGTTGAAGCCGTCGTATGCCACGCCGTCCTTGTACTTGACGATAGGCAATGGGCGGATGGACTTGGAGAGCACGGTGAGTTCCTGACAGTGGACCGAAATCTCGCCCGTCTGGGTGCGGAAGACGTAGCCACGGACACCGACGAAGTCGCCGATGTCGAGCAACTTCTTGAAGACGGTGTTGTACATAGCCACCTGACCCTCCTGCAGATTGGCATCGAGCGCGTCACGCGACACGTAAACCTGCACGCGACCCTTCGAGTCCTGCAGTTCCATGAAGGCAGCCTTGCCCATGATGCGGCGGCTCATGATACGGCCAGCCACGCTCACCACGCGTGAGT
>R14__coassemble_994_pt1 | contig 15940 bp, 9 predicted proteins | sample R14__metabat2_high_PE_017 | metagenome-assembled genome bin R14 | reverse complement strand
CTCATGAACCAACTCGTGGGAGAACGCATCAGCATCATCACCAGTAAGGCGCAGGCCACCCGTCATCGCATCATGGGCATCGTCAACACCGACGACATGCAGATTGTTTTCAACGACACGCCTGGCGTGCTCAAGCCTGTATCAAAGCTTCATGAGTCGATGCTTGCGTTCTCGACGAGTGCCCTGCAGGATGCCGACATCCTGCTCTATTTGACCGATACCGTCGAGAGCCCAGAGAAGAACGCCGACTTCCTCCAAAAGGTCTGCGAACTCTCTAAGGAGCAGGAGGCGCTCCGCGTCGCCCAGGAACAGAACAATTCGGCAACCGAAGTGCAGAATAACTCAGTAACCGAAGGACAAATTAACGCGGGACCTATCCCGCAGCAGACCCACGTCATTGTAGTGCTCAATAAGATGGACCTCATCTCACAAGAGGAATTGGTCCAGAAGGTCGATGAGTGGCATCTGCGTTTGCCTTATGCTGAGATTATTCCTATCTCGGCTCTTCACGGCTTCGGTGTCGATATCCTGATGTCCAAGATTAAGGAGTTGTTGCCTGAGTGCCCGCCCTATTTTGATAAGGATGCATTGACCGACAAGCCTGCCCGGTTCTTCGTTACCGAAATCATTCGCGAAAAGATTCTGCTGCTTTACGACAAGGAGATTCCTTATTCCTGTGAAGTGTCGGTCGAGAGTTTCAAGGAGGAGGACCACCTCATCAATATCTCCGCTGTTATCTATTGTGAGCGGGATAGCCAGAAAGGCATTCTCATCGGTAAGCAAGGCGCTATGCTCCGAAAGCTCGGCACCCTTGCTCGTAAGGACATCGAGGCATTCTTTGGCAAGCAGGTGATGCTTAAGACCTTCATCAAGGTCGAGAAGGATTGGCGCAATAATAAGCGAGACCTCGATCTCTTCGGCTACAATCCCGAATAAAAGAAGCTGCAATCAAATCCTCACGTGCGTATGCGTAATATAATAGGTATAGGCGAGACGGTGCTCGACATCATCTTCCGTCGCGATCAGCCTCAGCGTGCTGTACCGGGCGGTTCGACGTTCAATGCTTTGATTTCTCTCGGCCGCATGCTCGGAACTCGGACCCGGGGCAGCGCTAGCACTGAAAGAAGCGACCAGGACTTCGGAACGGTAAAGATGATTACTGAGACGGGAGATGACCACATAGGTCACATCATCACCTCCTTCATGGAGCAAAACCATGTCTCGACCGACCTCGTCACCATCAATCCCGGCACGCAGAGTCACCTTTCGCTCGCTTTCCTCGATGAGGAGAGCAATGCGCAATATGAGTTCTATAAAGACCATGCGGCTGCTAAGTTGAATACAGGATTTGCTTCGCACAATACATTGAACGGCAAAGAAGATAATCGTGCATTGAGTGACGTGAACTTCACATCTTCTGACATCATCCTCTTTGGGTCCTTCTTTGCCATTAATCCTGTACTGCGTAGCCAAACCCGCTTCCTCTTTAAGGCGGCGCATGACGCGGGTGCCATTCTTTATTACGACATCAATTTCCGCCGCAGCCATATCAAGGACATTCCTGCTACGTTGGGCAATCTCGAGGAGAACATGCGACTTGCCACTGTCGTTCGTGGTTCGGCTGAAGATTTCGGCTACCTTTATGGCACGACGGATCCTAAGGAGGTCTACGAACGATACATCCGGCAACACTGCCCTTCCTTTATCTGTACTGATGGATCTCGTCCTACACAAATCTTCTTGTCTGCTGCCGATGGTGAGACCAGGATGTTTCAGGTGGATGTGCCCGAGGTCGGTCATGTCGTCTCGACTATCGGTGCCGGTGACAACTTCAACGCTGGCTTTGTCTACGGTATTGTGCAGCGGGGATTCGAGCGCAAAGACTTTGCCGACGCTGTTTCTTTGGGCAGTAGTCACCAGTCGTTTATCGCTCTCATCCAGCAGGCGCAACGCTTCTCGGCGCATGTCTGTGGCCGCATGGATAACTATGTGGACGTGTCATTCCGTCCATAAAGGGCGTTGATAACTCACTATTTTGGGCCAAAAATTTGGACAATTGAAATAAACTTCTTATCTTTGCGCCCGTCTTAAGACGCAGAATCCCACCGCTAAGGTGCGAATGCGTCCCCTAAGTCGCAAATCAATAACTCAAAACCTCCTGCCATCGGATACCTTACCCATAGCCTATGGAGCTGATTTCCCCGACCGTGATGGTCGCTGGTATCGGAAACCCCTCTGGCAGAAACAAGGCTGATGGCAGGGAGTAAATTAATGATTAAAAGTTATAAATTAAAAATTATGGGAAATTTAGTAGCTATCGTGGGTCGTCCCAATGTGGGTAAATCGACCCTCTTCAATCGCCTGACGGAGACCCGTACGGCTATCGTCAGCGAAACCGCAGGAACCACGCGCGACCGACAGTATGGACATGTCCTCTGGGGAGGTCGTGAATTTTCACTTGTCGATACGGGTGGCTGGGTAGTCAATTCAGACGACATCTTCGAAGATGAAATCAACAAGCAGGTGGAGATTGCCATAGAGGAGGCTGACGTCATCCTCTTCCTTGTCGATATCCGCAATGGCATCACTGACCTTGATGACCAGGTGGCACGCATCCTGCGCAAGTCTGGCAAGTCGGTCATGGTGGTTGCCAACAAGGCTGACAACTACGAGCAGCATGCCTATGCTGCAGAGTTCTATAGTTTTGGCCTGGGCGATCCCTACATCATCTCTTCGGCCAATGGGTCGGGCACGGGTGATCTGCTCGACGAGATTGTCTCGCGCTTCAAGAAGGACGATTCGGAGGACCTTGAGGATCTGCCTAAGATTGCCATTGTAGGTCGTCCTAATGCAGGCAAGTCCTCGTTGCTCAATGCCTTCATCGGCGAGGAGCGTCACATCGTCACCGACATCGCAGGTACTACTCGCGACTCGATCTATACCAAGTATGACAAGTTCGGCTTTGCCTTCTATCTGGTCGACACCGCGGGCATCCGTCGTAAGAACAAGGTATCGGAGGACATCGAGTACTACTCTGTTCTCCGCTCTATCCGTGCGATTGAGAACAGTGATGTCTGTATCCTCATGATTGATGCCACACGCGGCATCGAGGCTCAGGATATGAACATCTTCCAACTCATCGAGAAGAACCGCAAGGGTCTTGTAGTTTGCGTCAACAAATGGGATATCATGGCGGACAAGTCGAAGGAGTCTGTCCGCTGCATGGAGGATGCCATTCGTTCTCGTTTTGCTCCATTCACCGACTTCCCCATCATCTTCGCGTCGGCAGTGACCAAGCAGCGCATCTACAAGGTCATTGAGACTGCCACCCACGTCTATGAGAACCGTCGCAAGGTGGTCAAGACCTCCGAACTTAACGAGTATATGCAAGAGGTGATAGGTGCTTATCCGCCTCCGAACAACAAGGGAAAGTTCGTCAAAATCAAGTATGTGACTCAGCTTAAGGCAACCACAACGACCACCGACGAGAAGAATCCGGAGACTGTAGTCTCGGCACCTAACGTTCCCTCATTCGCATTTTTCTGCAATCTGCCACAGTGGGTCAAGGAACCTTACCGCCGTTATCTGGAGAATAAGATACGAGAGAAGTGGGACTTCTCTGGTACGCCTATCAACATCTTCATGCGCGAAAAGTAACTGTTAACTATCGACTTATAGCAAAAGGAGGGTGTGTCACAAGTCTATTTATTAGCTTGTTACACACTCTCCCTCGCTTGTCTTAATCCGAGCGGGGATACGCTCGGGGTCATTCTTTGATCAGAAGAGCTTTGTAGGATCCGTCAGCGGTTTTTAGGATGATGAGTCCTTTGCGTGGACTTTGATGACCGAGGAGCGAATAGCAATCTGCCGCGTTGGAGGGAGATGTGTTCGTCGGCGAGGAGAAAGGGGCGACATCGACGGGGTAGCGTGGATCTGCATCGATAGAAAAGATTGAGGCGGCATCGTCTGAGGCGATAGGTCGCACAGGAGCATCAATACCGTCCGTCCTGCACATATACGCTCGATTAGGTTGGATGTAGATGTCGTCAGTGGTAACCTGGTAGAATGCCACCATGCCATCGTGCGACTGGAGCACGTAGTTACCACGAGGTACGCAGAGGTCCTGGTAGGTGCCCAGCAGAAGCCCACTCTGCAGGCCATCGATGGCAGGGCATGGGTGCCCATGGAGCGTATAGCTGCCTTGAGCAGCGTAAATCAGATAGGGATGGTTAGGCTCAATGGTAGAGGTAGAGATCAGAGACAGTTCGGCACCGCTGCTTTGGGTAATGGAGTATGCCTTCAAGCCATTGGGGACATCGATTCGGAGAGGAACGTAGAGCGTGGCCCATTTTGCGGCTGAAATGGTGAGATCAAAGCGTTCGGTAGTGCATGGATAGGTGCCTTCTGCGGCTGGTGCGCCGTCTTCGAAGTAGGGCCAACCGCTATCATCCCACATGATTTGTTGCAGCATCAGGGCACGGTCGGATGTGGATGCGAGGGCATTGGTATGGCTGTGGTAGTACATATAAGTATGGCCCTCGAGGTCCGTCAGAATTTCGCTGCAGTGACCAGGACCCCAGAATGTGCCTTTCGCATTAGGGGTCGAGAGTAGGGTGGAGGCATAGCCTTCGGTCATCTTGTTGCCATTGCGATCGACGAAGGTGCCAGTCAGCGACTTGCTGCGTCCTACCTTGAGCGCATAGGAGGCATTACTGTAGAGCCCGGAACTGACGAAGAGATACCAATAGCCATCATGCTGATAGAGGTAGGCGCCTTCGAAGACTTGCGACCGGGTGGGGTCGTCATTGATGGTGAGCCCTGCCACAGCCACGGCAGCGGTTCCAGAGGCGAGGCTCATGCCGTCGGATGTCAGTTCGATGCGGTACATGCCTCCTGTGCTTCCGAAGAACATCCAAACCCTGCCAGATGAAGAATCACGAACCACGCAGGGGTCGATGACATCCTTCAAGCCGAGCAACGAAGTGCTGACCAGTGTGCGCACATATTGCCAGCCGCCGACGCCTCCCGTTTCAGTGGGGAACGTATCGCCAAGACGCAGCACCACGATGGCGCAGTTGGAACTGCTGTTATAGCAGGTTAGGTACATCAACCAGCAGTCATTGAGTTTCAGCACTTGCGGCGCCCAGAGATTGCGGCCTATACCCTTGAGTTGCGAGGCGGTATTGGCAGTCCAAGTGGAGTCGGACAGTTCCCAATGGACCATGTCGTAGGAATAAATCATACGGGCATTCATGGCACCTACAGTCGAGAAACTATAATAAACTCCATCATCGCCTTGCCATACGGTGGGGTCTGGCCAATCGTAGAGCAAGACGGGGTTACTGTAGCTCGTCGCGTCGTCAGCTCTCAACGATAGGGGTGAGAGCAGAAGAAGAAGGCACAATACCTTAATAATGTTGGTTATACTTTTGATGATCAAATGCATTTTACAGAGAGAATAGAATTCACGGACAGGGTGGCCGATAGAGGTTAGGACTTACTTGCGGCGCAGCCAGTAGATGTGATTCGGAGCAATGGCGAGAGAGGTCGAGCCGGCATTGACTTTGATGGCTTGTGGCTTGCCGATGAGGAAGCCTGTCGAACGGTCCACTTCGGAAATCAGATAGGTGCCGTCGGAGAGGGAACTGAGGTCGACAGAACCATCGCAGAGGCCATAGACGAGGGCAGCATCAGCTGATTGCAGCACCTTGGCATCTTCGCGGTCTGCGGCGCCTGCAATCTGCATCGAGGTGAGTTGTTGGCGGAGTTGTGGGTCCTGAATCTTCACACCGGCACCCGAGCCGCCAGCCATCAGTACTGCCCAAGCCATCTCGGGATAGTTCTGGGCATAGTAGAGCACCGCCTTTTCGGGGTAGCGCTGGCGATATTCGCTCACCGAGCGGTATGCATCCCGGAAGGTGACCTTGCCCACGGGCATTTGACGGGCATGCTGACGGGGAGCCAGGTTGACGCCTCCCTTCGGATCATAGATGTCCTTGCCGTCATCCCACGTCTTGCGGGTGCCGGGGTCGGGCTTCGACTTGTAGTGCCAATAGCGGATGTCGATGATGTCGATGATAGGAGCCAATGCAGGGTCACTGAGGATGCTGTCCTGCACGTCGCGAGTAGCAGCGAGGGCTACGAGCACATGCTGCCCGGTCTCCTTTTCCCAGTCGCGGATGGTCTCGACCCAGAAGCGGGTGAAGTGGAGCGGACCGGTGTATTCCTCGCTGATGTAGTGGATGACGTTAGGCAGGTCGCGGAAGGCCTCGAGATTGCGGCGGATGTATTGGCGATGCAGTTCACGCATAGTGGCGTTCTGTTCGTCGTAGAACCATTCTGCCACGAAGACGCGCTTGTCACCAGTGAAGGGCACAGGCTCAGGGAAGATGGTTCCATTGACGTTGTTGGTGGGTCGCCAGGGAGAATCGACCCAGTGGGCACCCGCTTCGAGGATGTTGTGCTGGAAGTAATGTTCTAGGTAGAGCAGTTTGCCCAACGGAGCCACCTCAGAAGCAAAGCGGTGCAAGCGGTCGTAGTACCAGGTGTTGTTCCGTGTGAGGTCATAGCAAGAGAGGCGGTTCCATGTCTCACCTTCGCCCGTGTTGGCCCAAGGTTGTTCCCAGAAGGGAGCCCAAACGGCAGCATCGCGGCGGCGGACACGTTCGTGGTCATCGCGGCGGCGATCGTACCAGAGGCCGTAGTTCTGGTCCCATGCCAGAATGTCCTCCTGCTGCATCCACTGCACCACTGAGTCAATGCGGTCGGTGAGTCCAGTGCCCTCTCGGTCGGGGACAAAACGGGTCAAAGCGGGCTTGCAAGCATTGCTCTGCAGATAACTGGCGCGCAACTTGCCATTCCCCCACGGCGTCTGATAGCGTCCTCCCACCCGAATTTCGCCATTCTGGCTAAGGTGACCGTTGACGATTTCGATAGGGGGGGAGGCAGGGGTGGTCGAAGTAGGGTCAATGCGTTGGTCGAAAAGCCGGATGCCATGAGCTGCATATTGCTTCTCATTCTTATAGACAGGCAGCGACGCGGGGAGGGCGGGAGCTTGCTCGATCCAGTCCTGCAGTGTCTGTCGGGGCACTTCGCGTGCCTCGCGTGCCATCAGTTGTGCCTTCTCGACCGAGGGGCTGCTGGAGGCGTCCGTAGGGCGTTGGTAGACGCGTGGCAGGACCATCATCCGTTGGCCCAGTCGCTCCTCGAGCTGTGCGTAGTAGAGGCTGCGAGGTTGCATATGATTGTTGCTGTTCACCCAGACGCCGTCGCCGGAGAACTGTGCCCATCCTCCATAGACTTGATTGCGGTTGAGGGTGTCTGGGCTGTAGCAATGGATTTCGGCGGCGGTGCATTGCCAGGCCACCGAGGTGGCGGCATTCCAGCCAGCACCGTTGTTATTCTGCCCGAGATTCTTCATAACGAGGTCATTGCCGTCAATGTCTACAATGTCGTAGAGCGTACCGCAGGCCCATGAGTCGAGGCCACCACTGTAGCCCAGTGCCTCTTGTGCCTCGCATTGCACGAAGGCATTCGGTCCTGCCGCACAGAAGCCGGTCACGAAGTCATGACGCCCTTGATGAGTCAGGCATCGCTGCACGAGGCACTGCTGACCCATCACGTAGAACGACGTGCGCCTCAGTCCGGCATTCTCGCTCACCGGCTCCAGGTATTGGCAGTCTTCGACGGTCACACGTTGGGCGGACGCTTGCATCACGACACCCGAGCCAGCCAGATGGCGGAAGTTGACCTGCCGCACCCAGCAGTCGTGAGCCTGCTCGATGGAGATGCCTGTCCAGCAGTGGTTCTCGTCGTGTCGGTTGTTGGGGTCAAAGTCCGAATCAATGGTCAGATTCTCGATGCCCGACTCGCAGATGCTTCCGCGGTCGTTGATGGCACACACATAGCAGGGGCTGAATGGGATGTGGTCGGTGCGACGTCCTTTATTGTCGACATACGAGGCCTCTTGAGTGGGGTCAAAGCCCATGGTCAATGGGGCATCGAGGGTCAACGTGCCGCCGTCGACAGCCGTGATGTGGCGGCGCCAATGGAGGTCGATGTCGCCCGGCTTCCATGCCAGGGCATCGATGCCGCCGCCATAGATGCGGCAGCCCACTGATTCTATCCAAGGAGCCGAGCTTCGACGGACGATCTCGACCTCGTTGCCCACTCTCATTTTTAACTTTTCACTTTTAACCTTTACCTCCAGACTTCCTGTTTCGACTTTCTCATCGACCCATAGTGTGTCACTGAATGAGCAGTCTTGGCGGCCCTCGATGCGCAGCAACGAGCCTCGGTCAAAGCCTTCTTTGCGCAGCACAGTTACATCGCGACCCGAACCGCGCAGTACGATGCCCGATGCTTCGATGCAGAGACGGTCATGGAGCTCGTAGGTGCCAGGAGCCAGCAGCACGGCGCCGCGGTGGCCTTCAGCGTCCAAAGGCAGCGTAGAGACGTAGTCGATGGCAGCCTGCAAGGTGGCTGACATGTCTCCCTTATGGTGCTCTACGTAGGCGCGGACGGGGACGAACGGGATGCTGTCCTCTGAGGCGTGATAGCCGCAGTAACTATAGTCAATTACCCCCGTCACCGTGAGTTCGGCATGGAGCGGCAAGGTGACGAGAGCGAGGAGGAGAAGGGGGGATTTCATCTGCGATGAAGGTTGATGCGGGCGGAGCCCGCGGTTAACGATGGTTGATGCGGGCAGTGCCCGCGGTTCATGCGCTGCGCGCTTAACCGCCGCGCAGCGGTCTGTCCACGGCTATTGCCGCACGTTGACGACAGCGGCTTGCTGCTGGCTCCATTGCTGGCTCCATTCGAACCAGCGCTCCCAGTTCCAACGGCCATCAGCATAGGGGGCAAAGGTCTCGAGGTCGGGGGCGGCGCAGACGCAGCGATAGATAATCGAGCCATCGGCATTGAGCTTCACGCCGTAGAGGATTTGTTCGCGGCGGTCGATGGTGCGGGTCACGTTGGTCTCGGGGATGCTGATGGCGAGGGCTGCCTTGCTCATGTAGGGGAACAGCTTGTGGTTGCCGTCAGGCCAGTCCTTGCCGTAGCTGGCGGCAAAGCCGTGGCCGTTGTAGATGTACTTCTGGATGGCAACGTCGACACTGTCATGGTTGAGCGACCCCACCTTCATTACGCCGGTGACGAACTCGACCTTGTCCAAGTCGGCAGTGAGCTGCTCGCCATTGTCGGCTACACGGCACAGTTGGTTGACCACCTGATGCTCACGGTTGCCGGCATAGAGAATGTAGCGAGCCTTGAGGTTGAGCTTCTGTCCCTTGTAGAGCCATCCCTCCACGTTCATGTCGACTACGGTGCGCACGGGGCCTTTGGCAACGATATGAGCCTGACGCCAGTCGAAAGGCTCAATCTTGACCATGCAGGGATCTACGACCTTGGCACCGGAAGGCGTATTCAAATAGTTGGGGTCATCCTTCGAGTCATCCCAGCCGCGCAGCGTACCGAGCGTAGCGGTCTGACCTACGATGATGTAGTCCTCACCGTAGTTGTAGAGGGCGGCGGAGTCGCGGATCTCGGGGGTGTACCACATCGAGCGGTCAAGTTCGAGTTGAGGCACGCGCTTGCCATAGAGGTCGGTACCGTGGCTGGCATTGAAGTAGACGCGGTAGCCCATCAGTTCATTTTCGAAACAGAGACCGTGGGGATAGACGTCGCTGTAATGGGTGTCCTCGACCTCCGAGAGGGTGTCTACCTGATAGTTCTCTTTGCGCAGGTCGATGGTACGGCCCTTCTTGACAACGCGGAGGCGCATGTCGGTGAAGACGCGACTCTCGTAGCGGTCAGCGGGGAGGGGCTTCTTGCCGAAGGTCACCTGCAGGGTGCGGGTCTCGCTGGGCTTGAGGTCTACGACGAGCGACAGTTCGTCCCACTTGCCGTCGCCGTTCAGGTCGTCGAGCTGTGAGGGAATTTCCGTGCCGTCGACGGTGACGGTGGCGGAGCGCCACTTCTGGAGGTCGGCGGGAAGCTTGATGCAGACAGGGGCATCCTTATAGTCTGTGGCATTGGGGTTGGTGACGTCCACCTCGACAATGCCCTTCTTGCCGATGGCTTCGATTTGGGCCTGAGCGGTCGATGCCACGTAGGACATCTCGGGGTGCTGCTGAGCCGTGGCGGTGGTGAGGGTCAATGCGGCCGCAGCGAGGATTAATAGTTGTTTCATTTGGTTTCGATATTTACAGGTTCATCATTGACATAGAGGCGCGAGATGCTGACATTCTCAGCATATTCGCTCATGAAGGGCTCGGTACCTTCAGGTAGATAGAGCATCACATTGTCGATGTTGATGTCCTTGCTCTCGTTGATTTCGATGCCGTACTGGGCGGTCACCTGGGTGTCGCTGATATTGATGTTGGTCACAGGCATCTCCGGCAGGCCGTTGAAGTAGAAGGCGCGCAGGGTACCCTGGCAGGTGACGTCCTTGATGTATATGTCCTTGAACTGGGGTGTCTCCTCCGAGACGGGCTGCATGTCGCGCTCGGGTACGATGCCCTTGGCCGCCATCTCCTGCTTGAGCTTCATGGCATCGCTGGCAGAGAGACCGGTGTAATGCAGGTCGAAGAGGATGCAATCGGTCGGGATGTTGATCATGTTGACATTCTGGATGTGGATGTTTTCCACCACACCGCCGCGACCGCGCGCCGACTTGAAGCGTAGGCCCACGTCGGTACCGAGGAACATGCAGTTCTTGACCGAGACGTTCTTCACACCGCTCGACATCTCTGAGCCGACCACGAAGCCGCCGTGGCCGTGATAGACGGCACAGCCATCGACGACCACATTCTCGCAGGGAGCCTGCAGGTCGCGACCATCCTTGTTCTTGCCGCTCTTGACGCAGATGGCATCATCACCCACGTCGAATTTGGTATTGACGATGAGGCAGTTCTTGCAGGCCTCCAGGTCCAGTCCGTCACCGTTCTGGCTGTTCCAGGGGTTGATGACCATCACCTCCTCGATGAGGACGTTCTGGCAGAGGAAGGGGTGGAGGTTCCAGGCGGGTGAGTTCTGGAAGCAGACGCCCTGCAGCCAGACGTTCTCGCAGCGCTCGAAGTTGAGCATGGCGGGGCGCAGGAAGTCGCGTGCCGACTCCCAGTCCTCGTCGCTTTGGCACCAGGTAGGCACGTTCATGTCGCACTTCTGCAGTTCGTCGAGAATCTCCTGGGTGGGAGCCCAAACCTCCGAGCCCTGTGCAATGCCGGTCACGCCGCCCTTGGCGACGGCAGCCTTCCATTGACCCTCGGTCATCTTGGAGTGTTTGATCCAGCGCCAGGCGTCGCCGTTGCCGTCGATGGTGCCGTAGCCGGTGATGGCGACGTTCTTCTTGCCGTTGGCGTTGAGGGGCGACTGGCAGCGGCGGGTCTTGAGGCCCTCGAAATAGGTGTCGACGATGGGGTACTTCGAGTAGTCGCCGCTGAAGAGGATGACGGCGCCCTCCTCGAGGTGAAGGTCAATGTTGTCCTCGAAGGTGATAGGGCCGGTGAGCCACACGCCACGGGGGACGACCAGATGGCCGCCGCCGCGTTCGCTCAAGCGGCGCATGGCGAAGTTGAATGCTTCGGTGTTGTCGTAGTGGCCATCGCCACGACCTCCATATTCGCCGATACGCTCGGAAAACTCGGGGAACGAGGGGCGGGTGACTTGTGGCATCTCGAAGGGCAGTTCTGCCTGATAGTGGGTCAGGTCTCCTTCGGGGAGTTGGGGTGCTTGGAAGTTCTTGCATCCCGTGAGCAGCAGGCTCAGTGCCAGGCTCGATAGCAGCAGATGTTTCATAGGTATAAGGGCTGCCGGAGGCAGCGTTGTTATGTTGTTATGTTGTTGTGTTATTATGTTAATGTGTTGTTGTGTTATTCACTCTGGATGGCCTTGGAGGGTGAGATGTGAGCTACCAGAGCAGAGGGGCCGATGAGCACCAGCAGGGTGATGAAGATGGTGCCGATGTTGATCAGCAGGATCATGGGCAAGGTGAGGTGAATGGGCACCCACTCCAGATAGTAGTTCTGCGGGTCAAGGTCTATCAGGTGCCAACGCCATTGGGCGAAGCAGAGTCCCAGCCCAATCACGTTGCCCCACAGCATGCCACGTCCCGTTAGGAACAGCGCTACCCAGAGGAACACTCGGCGCAGGCGGCCGTTGTCGAGACCTTGAGCCTTGAGGATGCCAATCATCTGCGTGCGCTCCAGGATGATGATTAGCAGGCCGCTGATCATCGTGAATGCCGCCACGGCAGCTATCAGAATGAGGATCACCCAGACGTTGGTATCCAATAGTTCCAACCAGCTGAAGACCTGCGGATTGAGTTGCTCGATGGTTTGGAAGTAGAGGTCCACTCCCTGGCGGTCGCATAGGCGCAACTGATTGAGGCGGGCGTACTGTTCATTCAGTTGGTCGAAGTTGTCGATGGTGAGCGACACGGCGCTGTACATATCGTCGTCCCAGCCGCTCACCTGCTGTAGCAGTTCCACGTCGGCGAGCACCATCTGACCGTCGATTTCCGAGAAGTGGGTCTCGTAGATGCCATCCACGGTCAGCCTCCTCGCCTTCACCTTGGTATTCTCAGCACCGAGGGCGAAGGGGTCGGCATCGACGTCGCTCTGCACGAAGTAGGCGGTCACCTCGTCTCCTACCTCCAGCCGCAGCTTGTTGGCAATGGTGCGGCTCAGGGAGATGCTTCTCTCATCCCTGGTGCTATCTTCGTCCTCAGATACGTTCTTCTCCTCTCCATGAGCCTCCCTTGGGGGACAAATGCCCTTAGGGCAGGAGGCGTCGGGGGAGTGTCTTCCCTTCAGCACGACCGAGAGGAAGTCCTCGTCGGTCTTCAGCACTGCGGGCTTGGTGACGAAGGGGTCGATGGCGGTGATGCCCGGCTGTCGGAGCAGCACCTGCTGCAGCGAGTCGTCGATGCAGACAGGGGGTAATTCGTAGGTGCTGTTCGAGACGAAAGCCTGCATCTGCAGGTGGCCGCTGAAGTCGATGACCTTCTGCCGGACCTCCTCTTTGAAGCCCACCACGATAGCCACCGTAACGAGCATCACCGCCACGCCAATCGCAATGCCGCAGATGGCAATGCGGATGGCAGGCGGTGACACGCGCTGCGTGTCGTCGTCCTTCGAGAAGTGGATTCTCTTGGCCAGATAGTACGCGATCGACACTAATTCTTGACTTTTAACTTTTAATTTTTTACTCAATCAGTCCTCCTGGTTCATCACTGTCGCCTGATAGACCTTCAGCGCCTTGGCGAGCACGATGAGGGCATGCTTGAGATCCTCCTTATTGAGCACGTAGGCCATGCGCACCTCGTTCTTGCCCTTGCCGGGAGTGACGTAGAAGCCATTGCCCGGAGCCATCATCACGGTGCAGCCTTCAAACTCGAAGTCGCTGAGACACCAGGCGCAGAACTTCTCCGCGTCGTCGACCGGCAGCTTGACCATCGTATAGAAGGCGCCCATCGGGATGGGCGAATAGACGCCCTCGATGCGGTTCAGACCGTCGATGAGGAACTTGCGTCGCTCCACGTACTCATCGTAGGTGTCGAGCATGTACTCGGGGTCGGCATCGATGGAGGCCTCTGCCACAATCTGGCCGAGCAGCGGGGGAGAGAGGCGAGCCTGGCAGAACTTCATGATGTTCTGGCGGACGGCGGCGTTCTTGGTCACGATGGAACCTACGCGGATGCCGGTCTCACTGTAGCGCTTCGAGACGGAGTCAATCAGGATGACGTTCTGCTCGATGCCCTCCAGATGGCAAGCCGAGATGTAGGGAGCCCCCGTGTAGCAGAACTCGCGGTACACTTCGTCCGAGAAGAGGAAGAGGTCGTACTTCCGGACGATGTCACGCAGTTGGTTCATCTCCTTGCGGGTATAGAGGTAGCCCGTCGGGTTGTTGGGGTTGCAGATCAGGATGCCCTTGGTGCGTGGAGTAATCAGCTTCTCGAACTCCTCCATCGGAGGCAGTGCGAAGCCCTCGTCAATAGACGTCGGGATGGACTTGATGACGGCGCCTGCCACGATGGCGAATGACATGTAGTTGGCGTAGGCGGGCTCGGGCACAATCAGCTCATCGCCGGGGTTGAGGCACGACATGAAGGCGAAGAGCACAGCCTCCGAGCCGCCCGTAGTGACGATGATGTCCTCTAGGTCTACGTTGATCTTGAAGCGGCGGTAGTAGGCGAGGAGTTTCTCGCGCAGGGGGCGGATGCCCTCAGAGGGCGAGTACTCCAGGATCTTGCGGTCAATCTTCTTGAGCGAATCGAGGCCCGCCTGCATCGTGTTGAGGTCGGGTTGGCCGATGTTGAGGTGATATACCTTCACGCCTCGCGCCTTGGCGGCATTGGCCAGTGGCACGAGCTTGCGGATAGGCGAGAGCGGCATCTGCTTGCCGCGTTCTGAGATATCAGGCATATTGGAATTTGACGATTTGACAATTTACAAATTGACCACCATTCAGAGGTCAAAAAGGGTCACAATGGACGGCAAATATATATATTTTAAATGTATTGACCAAATTTAAAGGAGAAAAACGGACCGAAACGACTTAAATTTTGTCCCAACGTGCCGCTTTTAGCAAGGGCAAGTGTTAATTTCGGCCTGCCAGGGCGGCGTGGTAGGCAGCCGCATTGCGGTTGTGCTCGGTCAGTGTGGTGGCGAAGTTGTGGCGTCCCGAGAAGTCGGGACGGGCGCACATGTAGAGGTAGTCGTTGGGCTGCGACTGGAGGATGGTGTCGATGGTGGCCTTTTCGACGATGCGGATAGGTCCGGGTGGCAGACCGGCGTAGCGGTAGGTGTTGTAGGGCGAGTCTACTGTGAGGTGTGCCAGCAGGATGCGCCTAAGACCGAAGTCGCCCAGAGCGAACTTCACCGTGGGGTCGGCCTGAAGAAGCATGCCTTGCTGTAGGCGGTTCCAGTAGAGGCGCGCCACAGTGCCGCGTTCCTGTCGGCCTGTGGTCTCCTCTTCAGCGATGCTGGCGAGGATGCTCACCTCGCGGGGCGTGAGGTGCAGCGCCTCGGCTTGCAGCCGTCGCTCCTCGTTCCAGAAGTGGCGGTACTCACTGAACATCCGTTCCATCAGCTTGGCGGGGGTGATGTTCCAGAAGACCTCGTAGGTGTCGGGCAAGAAGACGATGCCGATGTTTGCCTCGTCCAGTCCCGCCTCAGCGAGGAACTCCGGCGCCGTCATGGCCTCGAGGACGCTCAGTGAGTCGCACATCAAGGGGCGAGCCAAACGGCCTGCCAACTGCTCCTTAAGGCGCACGCCGGTGAAGGTCAGTCGGACGGGATCCTGCTGACGGCGGGTCAGCTTGCGCGCTACGTCCATGGCTGACATACCTTCTTTCAGACGGTAGGCACCCTCCAGCGAGCCCGAGGCAAGTTTCTGGTCAAACTGGTTCAGCTGGCATGCCAGCGACATCTCGCGACCCTCGGGCAGTGCGGTCAGTTGTGGCTGCTTGCCCACCGAGTCGGTCACCACTTGGTCACAGCGGATGTAGAGCCATGCTGTCTCAGCGACTACGGGCTTCCGGAAGAGCTGGTAGTAGGCATAGCCTGCTACGCCTCCTGCCAGCGCGAGCAGCATGATGAGGATGAGTAGTATTTTCTTCATCGTTGGTTTGTTGCTTTGTTGTTTTATTGGTTAGTTGGGTCGGTCGTTCCGTCAATGAAATAACCAAACAAACCGACACCCAACTAATGCGAAAATGAAATTTTCGCCGCAAAGATACGGAATTTTGTGCAAAATCCCATAGAAAACTGCAGAAAAATCAGAAATTTGCACTTTTTTCGAAATTTTTAGACCGAAAATTTGGATTTCTCGCCCAAATCTCCTATCTTTGCACCCGCTTAGGCGTTCGTACATCGGCACCTCTGCACAAACAGATACAATCCCGTACTTTGACAGGAGAGGTGGGTGAGTGGCTGAAACC
>R14__coassemble_987_pt1 | contig 16070 bp, 15 predicted proteins | sample R14__metabat2_high_PE_017 | metagenome-assembled genome bin R14 | reverse complement strand
GTAAATAGTCAAATTGTAAAATCCCCAAAATGCGAAATATAGCCATTCTCGGCAGTACCGGCAGCATAGGCCGTCAGACCCTCGAGGTCTGTGCCGAGCATCCCGACCTCTTCAGCGTCTATGCCATCACCGCCCATCGGTCGGCCGACCTGCTCATCGAGCAGGCGCGCCAGTTCCATCCCGAGGTGGTGGTCATCGTCGATGAAGCCTATTATGACAAGGTGAGCGGGGCACTGAGCGACCTGCCCATCAAGGTGTGGACCGGCGCAGAGAGTCTCTGCGACGTCGTCACTGCCGGACCTATCGACGTGGTGGTCACAGCCATGGTAGGCTTTGCAGGCCTGCGTCCCACAGTAGCCGCCATCAAGGCGCAGAAGGCCCTGGCACTCGCCAACAAGGAGACGCTCGTCGTCGCCGGTCAGCTCATCGAGGGACTCTGCCGCGAATATCAGGTGCCCATCCTCCCCGTCGACTCGGAGCACTCGGCCATCTTCCAGTGCCTGCAGGGTGAAGCCATCGCCCGAGGCTGCTTCCCCTGGGTACGTACCCACGGTGAGAAGAAGGAGCAGCAGGGCGACCTCGACGCTACTGAGATGGGTATGCTCGACAATCCCATCGACAAACTCATCATCACCGCTTCGGGTGGTCCCTTCCGCACCTTCTCGATGGATCAGATGCGCGACGTCACCGCAGCCCAGGCACTCAAGCATCCCAACTGGGACATGGGAGCCAAGATCACCATCGACTCTGCCTCGATGATGAACAAGGGCTTCGAGGTGATAGAGGCACGCTGGCTCTTCGGCATGAACACTGACCAGATAGAGGTGGCTGTGCATCCTCAGTCGATCGTCCACTCGATGGTGCAGTTCAGCGACGGCGCCATCAAGGCGCAGCTCGGCTGCCCGGACATGAAGGTGCCCATCGCTTATGCCCTGAGCTATCCCGAGCGTATGCCCTCGCAGATCAACGGCAAGCTCCGCATCGAGGACTATGCCCACCTCACCTTCGAGCGTCCCGATCTGGAGCGCTTCCCCAACCTGCGCCTCGCCTTCGAGGCATTGGCTCAGGGCGGTGACCGTACCTGCGTGCTCAATGCCGCCAACGAGGTGACCAATGAGGCTTTCCGTCGCGGTCAATGTAAGTTCCTGCAGATGGCTGAGGTCAACGAGCGCGTGATGCGTGAGATGCCTTTCATCAGTCAGCCTTCGCTCGAAGACTACTTCGAGATCGATGCTGCCGCGCGCATCAAGGCTCGCGAACTTTTAACTTTTAACGCTTAACTTTTAACTTAAGAAAAATTGGAAATTTTTCTGTTCAAGGCCCTGCAACTCATCTTGGCGCTGTCCATCCTGGTCTTCATCCATGAGTTGGGACATTTCATGTGGGCCCGTATATTCAAGGTCGGTGTCGAGAAGTTCTATATGTTCTTCGATACCGAGAAGTTCGCCTTGCTCCGCTGGAACAAGGAGGGTCTCTTCATCTGCAATGCCAAGGTTTCGGCCAAAGCCAATCCCAGTCCCACTGAGTACGGCATCGGCTGGATACCGCTGGGTGGCTATTGCGCCATCGTCGGCATGGTCGATGAGACGCACGATGCCGAGCATGCCGACACCGACCGTGACGATGCCTTCGTCAAGAAGGGCAAGTTCGCCCAGTTCATGATCATGGTGGGTGGCGTGCTCAACAACCTCATCCTTGCCTGCATCATCTACATCGGTATGGCATGGCACTGGGGCAAGGACGTCATCGAGATGCAGAACCTGCCCGACGGCGTATGCTACAGCGAGTATGCCCAGCAGATCGGCTTCCGCCCCGGTGACGAGATTGTAGCCGTCGATGGCAAGGAGGTGACCTACAACGGTCTGCACAGTGCATTGCTCCTCGCCAATGACGTGACGGTGAAGCGCGACGGCCAGCAGATGACGATAGCCTTGCCCGACACCATCGGTCAGGTCTTCCTGCGTGACCCGATGCAGCTCGATCTCTTCGCCATCGCAGCCGAGCCCTTCCGCATCACCGAGGTGCAAGCCGATGGCGGCGCTGCGAGTGCAGGCCTGCAGGCGGGCGACTCCATCCCGATGTACCGTCACCAGTTCCTGCTCCTGCTGCAGGAGCATCCTGGTGAGACCGTCGACCTCGACTATTACCGCGGTGACTCGCTGATGCACGCACGGGTGCAGGTGAGCGACGAGGGCAAGGTGGGCATCATGCTGCAGTCCTGCTTCGACGAAAATCTCTACACCCATATCGACTACAGTTTCCTGGAGTCTATTCCTGCCGGTATTGAGCGCGGCTGGAGCATGCTCTACAACTACGTGCGCCAGTTCAAGCTCGTCTTCACCAAGGAGGGAGCGCAGTCGCTCGGTGGCTTCGGTACGATGGGATCGATCTTCCCAGAGACATGGCAGTGGATGGCCTTCTGGTCGATGACCGCCTTCTTCTCGGTGGCCCTCGCCTTCATGAACATCCTGCCCATCCCGGGTCTGGACGGCGGTCACATATTCATCCTCCTCATCGAGGCCATCATCCGTCGACCCATCAGCGATAAGGCGAAGGAGCGTGCCCAGTATGTCGGCATGGCCATCATCCTGGCGCTGATGATCTATGTCAATGCCAACGACATTTGGAAGTTCCTTATCAAGCCGTTTATCGGATAAGTCGTAAATGGTAAAATTGTCAAATTCGTAAATGGTTACAATTGTTCTGAAACATCACAAGGACGAGTCGCTGCGGCGCTTCCATCCCTGGGTCTTCTCGGGCGCCATCTTCCGCATGGAGGATGAGTTCGGCACTGAGACGCAGCCAGAGGAGGGCGACTGGGTGCGAGTCGTCTCGAGTGAGGGCGAGTTCCTGGCTTTGGGTCAATATCAGATCGGTTCGATTGCCGTCCGCATCTTCTCGTTCGATGAGGAGGAGTTCGACGACGAGTTCTTCCTGCGCCGGTTGCAGTCCGCTTACGATCTGCGTCGTTCGCTCGGCCTGATCCGTGAGGACAACAATGCCTATCGCCTCGTGCATGGCGAGGGCGACGGTCTGCCCGGACTCATCATCGACGTCTATGCCCACACCGCCGTGATGCAGGCGCACACCGCCGGCATCCACTATATCCGCGAGGCATTGGCCGAAGACCTGATCCGCGTGGCAGGTGCCGAGATCCGCAACGTCTACTATAAGTCTGAGACTACCTTGAGCTATAAGACCGAGGCGCGACAGGAGGCTGAGGCCGAGGGCGAGTCGGTCAACGGTTATCTCATCATCGACGGCAAGCCCGTCACCGACCGCGAGCAGGGGCGCGCCCTCGAGCAGACCATTAGTGACGTGGCGCTCGAGAATGGACTGAAGTTCCATGTCGATTGGCTCAAAGGACAGAAGACCGGTTTCTTCGTTGACCAGCGTGAGAACCGTGCCCTCGTGGAACGTTTCGCCAAGGGGCGCCGTGTGCTCAACATGTTCTGCTATACAGGCGGCTTCTCGTTCTATGCCATGCGTGGCGGCGCAGAGTTGGTTCATTCGGTCGATGTCTCGAAGCAGGCTATCAGTTTCACCAATGCCAACGTCGAGCTCAACTTCCCAGGCGATCCGCGCCACCGGGCCTTCGCTGCCGATGCGTTCGACTTCCTCGACGGCAAGGTGGAGGGTAGCTGCAATGGTCAGAAGGAAAATGGTCAAATTGTAAATGGCTATGATCTCGTCATCCTCGATCCTCCCGCCTTCGCCAAGCACAAGAAGGTGCTTCGCAATGCCCTGCGTGGCTATCAGAAGCTCAATGCCAAGGCGCTCGAGCGGATGCCATCGGGTTCCATTCTCTTCACCTTCTCCTGTTCGCAGGTAGTGACGAAGGATGACTTCCGCTGCGCCGTCTTCTCGGCAGCCGCCCAGACCGGTCGCCGCGTGCGCATCCTCTATCAACTTCACCAACCCGCCGACCATCCCATCAACATCTACCATCCCGAGGGTGAGTATCTGAAGGGACTGGTCTTGTATGTCGAATGATCGACATCATGTACCATGTACCATTTACCATGTACAATGTACAGGCTTCGCGCTACGTCGAGTTGCAATGGCACAATGATTCAATGAAAATGGTAAATTGTACATGGTAAATTGTACATAAATCGATGAACATCATACTAGCAGCCTCCGAGAACAATGCCATCGGCCGTCAAGGCACGATGCCATGGCACCTGCGTGCCGACCTCCAGTACTTCAAGGCCACCACGATGGGCCATGCCGTCATCATGGGACGCAAGACCTATGAATCTATCGGTCGTCCCTTGCCTGGCCGGCACAATATCATCGTGACGCGTGATGCTTCCTACTGCATCCCCCAGGAGGTGCTCGACCGTATCAAGCCGGGCACCACCGTCGAGGTCTGCCATTCGGTCGAGGAGGCTATGGAAAAAGCTCCCATCGACAGTTTTGTCATCGGAGGAGCTCAGATTTACAATCAACTTTGGACGAAGGCCGATGCTATCTATCTCACCCGTGTCCACACTGTCATTCCTGACTTCGACGCTTCTGTCCCCGACATTCCCGAAGGCTATGTCTGCCAGAGCCGTCAGGAGGTTGCTGCCGATGAGCAGAACGACTATGCCGTCACCTTCGAGGTGTGGCGGAAGGAATCTTGAAACTTGGCGAAGATTGAAGATGCCTTGGTCGAAGCACTCCCGTTTGCTGCACGAAACGGGAGTGCTTCGCTCGTTTCACTCCCATTTGCTGCAGAGATTCGGAGTGCCGCGGTCGGAACATCCTGAAACTTGGCGAAGATTGAGGATGCCGCGGTCGAAGCACTCCCGTTTGCTGCACGAAATGGGAGTGCTTCGCTCGTTTCACTCCCTTTTGCTGCAGAGATTCGGAGTGCCGCGGTCGGAGCATCCTGAAACTTGGCTAAGATTGAGGATGCCGCTGTCGAAGCACTCCCGTTTGCTGCACGAAATGGGAGTGCTTCGCCCGTTTTACTCCCATTTGCTGCAGAGATTCGGAGTGCTTCGCCCGTTTCACTCCCATTTGCTGCAGAGATTCGGAGTGCTTCGCTCATTTCACTCCCATTTGCTGCAGAGATTCGGAGTGCTGCGGTCAGAGCATTCTGAAACTTGGCGAAGTTTGAGGATGCCGCGCCCGATGCACTCCTGTTTGCTGCAGAGATTGAGGATGCCGCGATTCATGAATGCTCATATTCGATGGCATCTATGTTTCGGTCATCTGTGGAGCGTGAGCACCGTCACTTCGGGAGGAATGCCAATGCGTACCGCAGGACCGACACAGCCGATGCCGGTGTTGACGTAGAGATATTGAGGAGTCTCTACGTCGGTTCGTCTTTCGGGGTAGGGGAGAGAGGAATCGTCGGCCTGATGGCGACTGTCATAGAGCCCCATCCACTCGCTGTACTTCCACTTGGCAGGACTCCATGAACCGATGAGAATCTGCGTGGCATGGGTGTGACCTGCCAGTGAGAGGTCGATGGCAGTGCGTGGCAGCACTTCGCTGCGCCAGTGCGTGGGATTGTGGGTGAGCAGCACGGTGTAGAGACTGTCCACGGCGCGGAGTCCGCCCACGGGCTGGAAGGTTAGGTCGAGGTCGCCGTAAGTGCTGAAGGGCGGCTCGCCGATATTCTCGACGCCCGCCAGGATGATCTCCTGCTGCACGGAGTCGTTGAGCGCATGGTTCAGCCGGACGGACGAGTTCTTGAGCACATGCCATCCGATGGAGGTCTGGAGGTCGATGAGGCTGTCGACATCCTGGCTGCGTCGCTCCGGACTGAAGCCGCGCACGTAGTCGGCATAGTCGTGATTGCCGAGGATGCTGTAGACGGGCACGTAGCCCTCACCGCCATGACGCTGGATGTGGCTGAGGGCACTGAGCGCCTCGCGGAAAGGATAGCTTTCGGCGGCTCGGATGGTTACCAGATCGCCCGTGAAGACGATGAGGTCTGGCTGCTGTGCCTGCAATGTGTCGGCGAGTCGGGCGAGGAATGCCCGACCCTCATCAATGCCGAACGAATTGAGATGGAGGTCCGAAATCTGGGCGATGCGATAGCCGTCGAAGGCTTCGGGCAGTCGGGGAGAGGCTACCTCCACCTGATGGACCACAATCTGCCGACGGGTGTGGCTGTGGCCCCACCAGGCGGCGATGCCGATAGCGAGGAGTCCGACAATGACGATGATGCTGTTGACCGTATGGACCAAAGTCTTGGGCAGGAAGATGCGCAGCATCCAATAGATGATGACGTCGAGCAGTGCGATGAGGAGCACGACGAACAGGATAATCAATCCGTAGAATATGAGTCGTTGCATAATGTCTTAGAGGTCATCCTTGAATTTCAGTTCCCCACTTTTCCATTCCCTGTATTTGTCGGCAAGCAGGGCGATGAACTTGCTGATCTGCTGCATGGCGATGCGGGTCTGTTCGCTCACCTCGCGCTGCTGCATGCGCAGCAGCATGAGCCCGTAGAGCGCAGTGAAGCAAGTCTCGACTTCGCCCACCTTCTGCTCGCCCTCTCGGCCTCGAAGTTCCACGATGTAGGGTAGGGTGGAGTAGAAGCAGGAGGTATAGATGGCGTCCTGCCCCTCCTGGAGCAACTGCTGGTGCAGGTCGGTGAGCTGAGACAGCACCAATTGGTTGACCTGCAGGTGACCCGACTGCCGCTTGCCCTCGGTGAGCATCATGTCGCGCAGCTCGAGGTACCATTGGCGAATGGGGGCTATATCCGGGGTGAGTGATGCGAACCGACTGACCAACAACTGCTCGATGCGGTCATCATCGAGGTCGCATGCACGCAGCAGGTCCTCGACCTGCCACATATATAATAGGTATTCAGCGATGTTTTCTTTTCGCTTCTGTTGCGCTATCAGCATTTCTAACCTTTAACTTTTAACTCTTGACTCATTTGAGGTGTGCCTTCTCGATTTCATGAATCTTCTTGAGTTCGGCACACATCTTCTGAATGGCATTGACATCGCCGGTATCGAGCGTGATGTAGCCCTTGAACAGTCCGTCCTTGCACTCCAGGTGGATATTGACGATGTTGGCGGTGCAGGCGTCGCAGATCACACGGGTGATGGTGTTGAGCAGGCCGCGTCCGTCGATGCCTGAGAGCTCGATGGTCGACGAGCGGTTGATGCCCTCCTGCGAGGGTTTGCGTTCCTTCTTCTTCTTCTTGACCATGCCCAGGAGGCCGGAGAGCAGCTTGTTCTGCTTCTTCACCTCGACAGGCTTGGCCTCTTCGGGGCGGTTCTTGTTGATCCACTGGCGGATTTTGGCACGTGCTTTGGTCGTAGTGACCCAGCCAAGCCATTCTTCGGAGATGCGTTCTTCGGTCGAGGTTACGATTTCGACCTGCTGTCCGTTTTCGAGCACGGTGTTGAGAGGCACCAGTACGTGCTCCACGCGGGCAGCCTCGGCATGCATGCCGACGTCGGTGTGGATGGCGAAGGCAAGGTCGAGTGCGGTGGCATCCTTGGGCAGTTCGTGCAGGTCGCCCTTCTTGGTGAAGACGTAAATCGATGACGACAGCACATTGAGATTGATCTGCGCGAGGAAGTCCGTGGCATTGGGAGCAGGGTTCTCGAGGATGTCCTTGATGTTCTGCATCCACTTGCCGAGGTCATTGCCCGAAATCTTGCCCGACTTGTACTTCCAGTGGGCGGCGTCGCCACCTTCGGCAGTCTGGTTCATTCGCTCGGAACGTATCTGCACCTCGATCCACTTGTTGTCGGGACCCATGACGGTAACCTGCAGCGCCTCGTAGCCCGACTCCTTGGGATGAGAGATCCAGTCACGGATGCGGTCGGGGTGGATCTTGTAGATGCTGGTCAGGGCAGTGTAGATGCGCCAGCAGTCGGTCTTCTCGTTCTCCGGACTCGACGGAGTGAATACGATGCGGGCGGCATAGAGGTCATAGACCTCGTCGAAGTTGATGTGCTTCTTCTGCATCTTGCGCCACACCGAATAGACCGTCTTCATGCGGTAGGTGAAGTTGTACTTCAGTCCGAGGTCATCGAGCAATGAGATGACTGGCGCCTTGAAGGTGGCGAAGAGCTGGGCATAGTCCTCCTTGGCCTTCTGGAGCTGTCCCTTGAGCTTGTAGTACTCGTCGGGGTACTCGTAGAGGAGGCCCAGTTCCTCGAGCTCGTTCTTGATGTTGTAGAGCCCCAGGCGGTCGGCAATGGGGGCATAGAGGTAGAGCGTCTCGCTGGCGATGCGCTTCTGCTTGAAGTCCGGCAGTGCCGAGAGGGTGCGCATGTTGTGCAGGCGGTCTGCTACCTTGACCAGGATGACGCGGACATCCTCCGAGATGGTGAGCAGAAGGTTGCGGAAGTTCTCGGCTTGCTCTTCGGGATTGCTGATGGCAGGATGGAAGGCGTCGCTCGTCTCGGCGGTAACGAATCGGACATTGCCGCCCGAAATCTCAGTCAGTCCGCGGACCAGACTGGAGATGTAGGGGCCGAACTCCTCCTCAATATCCTCATAGGTGCAGCGTGTGCTCTTCACTACATCATGCAGCAGGGCTGCACTGATGCTGGTGCTGCCGAGACCGATCTCCTTGGCTACGATGCGGCCTACCGCAAGTGGATGACAGATGTAAGGGTCGCCGTTCAGGCGTCGGTCATTGCCATGCGCCTTCTTGGCGAACGCAAATACGCGGCGCAGCAACTCCTCCTTATCACCATTGCGGGTGTGGTGATAATCTTCGAGGAGCCCCTCAAATTCCTTTTGTATCATCGTCTCCTCCTGAGGTGAGATCGAGGATGGCACCTGCAGTGGTTGGCTTTCGGATACAAATCCATTATATGTGTTTTCTTCCTTCATGGTTGCTGGTATGAAATAGTAGTTTTAGTGAGGCTCTGGCGCCTCTTTCCTTGGATGTGTCACTGGCTTGTACTGGTCTGATGGCTTGCTTACGGCAGCCTCAGTTTCTGTCCGATGCGTACCTTGTCCGACTTCAGACCATTGACCTTCTTGAGCTTGGCGATGGTCGTATGGTTGCGCTGGGCAATCTTGCCCAGGTTGTCACCCTTGCGGACGGTGTAGGTGCCACCGCTGCCTACGCTCTCACCACGTCTGCCGCGTTTGCCTCCGCTGCCAGCGCCAGCATTGCGGTTGCCGCCATTGTTGACATAGCTGTTGCGGCGGCCCTTCTCGAGCACTTCACGGAAGTCTCCGTGAGCGGGCAGAAGCGAGTCTGCCTTGTAGGCATAGATGCTGTCCTGCATCTGCAGGAACTGGATGGCCTTGTCGACGGGCAGCTGGATGCTGCGCTTCTTTTCGGGCGAGGCAGGGACGATGTCGCAGATGTACTGAGGATTGAGGCTCTCGATCTGTTCGACAGGGAGTTCCAGATAGTGGGCTATCTGGTCGAAGTGAACCATGCGGTTCACCATGATGGTGTCGCTCTCGACGGGAATGTCGGCCTCCGAGCCGCACAAGTTGTGCTCGCAGTGGTAGGTCATCACGTAGGTGGCAGCGATGAAGAGCGGCACGTAGGCGCGGGTCTCTCGGGGCAGGTAGTTGTAGATCTCCCAGAAGGTGCGTCGGCCACCCGAGCGGGCTATTGCCTTGTCGATGTTGCCAGGACCGCAGTTGTAGGCGGCGATGGCAAGGTGCCAGTCCTGGAACTTGGTGTATAGCTGCTTGAGGAAGGCACAGGCGGCATCGGTCGACTTGTAGAGGTCGTAGCGTTCGTCGATGTAGCTGTTGACCTCCAGCCCCTGCATGATGCCCGTGCCGGGCACGAACTGCCACAGTCCGGCCGCACGTGCTGGGCTGTAGGCATTCTGCCGGAGTGCAGATTCGATGCATGCCAGGTATTTGAGCTCGGAGGGCAGGCCATGGCGTTGGATGGCATTCTCGAAGATGGGGAAGTAATAGTTGAACCCCAGTCCGACCATGCGCTCCACGAGGCCGCGGCGACGCTCCAGATAGAAGTCCAGCGCCTGCTTGACAGGCTGGTTGAACGGCATCTCGATGATGGTGGGCATGGCACGCAGTCGCATGATATAGACAGAGTCGGGGGTCGGTTCGGCGAAAGCCTGGCTGATGCAGTTGGGATCGAGATGGATATAGTGGCGCTCGGCCCAGTTGTAGTCCGAGGGCTTGTTTTCCTCCAGGAACTCAGGGATGTAGAGCACCGAGTCCTTGGCATCGCGCATGGCGCGCTCGGCTGCCGTCATCTTCTCGTCGAGGGTCAGTTCGCGGTCTTGGGCAACAAGGGATAGGCTGGACACAGCGGCCAGCAGCAAGGTCAGGAGTGTATGTCGGTTCTTCATCTTGATCGGTCGGTTTTAGAAGTCAATACTGTAGCTTACGACCAGCGCCGGATTGTTGCAGGCATCCAGGTCGGGCGAGACATCGAAGTGGTAGAGGGCGGCATCGACATAGGCATCGACCATCGACACCAGATAGACGCCCAGCATGCCCACCACGCAGTAGTCGCGCCAGTTGCGGTAGGTGTTCTTCTTGCGCTTGAAGGTGCTCTCCAGGTAGGAGGAGTGCGACTGGGCGTATTCCATCTTCGCCTCCGTCGTCCTGCCGGGCAGGAACTGCAGGTAGCTGGCGTTGGGGCTGTTGGTCATCAGGTCTCGATAGGCATTCTGGTAGGTCTTGTAGTAACGCTGGTTGAAGTTGTATCCATAGACCAGTCCGAGGAAGCCTCCATAGACGATGGGGAGTTTCCAGTACTTGCGATTGTAGATCTGTCCTCCGCCGGGGAAGAGGGCTGCCATCCAAAGGGCTTTCAGCGGTTTGGGGTTGAAGTTCTCGAAGTAGCGGTCGACGTACTTCTCCTCTTGCATCTCGCCCACCAGAATGGCGGCAATGGAGTCCTCGTTGAGGACGACGACGGTGTCGTTGACCTCATATTGCGGCAGGGCATCATCGAACGAGATGCCGTCGAAAGCCTCCACCAGTCCGTTCTGCGGATGCCGCAGGGCGATGGTGTCAGGCTCCTGCAGACGCAACGAATCGGCTGCAGTCTGTGCGGACAGGCTGCAGACCGACAGGACTCCTATCAGGAGGAGCAGGGTCAGCGATATGTGACGAATGCTATACTGTTTCAGTAGTATCATTAATTGAGTTTGTCGAGCAGGGCGATGATTCGCTGTAGTTCCTCATCGTTCTTGAAGGGAATCTGGATCTTGCCTTGGCCCTTCTCGTTGCATGACATTTTTACTTTGGTGCTGAACATCTCCGACAGGTGTTGTGACATGATGCCGAAGAGTTCATTCTGCTGCGTGCCGGCTGCCGGTTTCTTGCCAGTCGACTGGCCTTCGGTGCGGAAGTCCAGGATGCGGCCCTCCACATAATCCTTGACCAGACTCTCCACCCGGCGGACCGAGAGGTCCTGGTCGACGACCATGTGGTAGAGGGCTACCTGTTGCTCTGCGTCTTCGATGCTGAGCAGGGCGCGGGCATGACCCATCGAGAGGCGGCGGTCCTTCAGCGCCAGCTGTATCTCTGCAGGCAGGCGGAGCAGGCGCATGAAGTTGGCCACCGTGGCGCGGCTCTTGCCGACACGCTGTGCGAGTTCCTCCTGCGTCAGTCCGTTGCGCGACTGCAGTTGCTGATAGGCGAGCGCCACTTCGATGGCGTTGAGGTCTTCGCGCTGGATGTTCTCGATGAGCGCCATCTCCATCACTGCATCATCGCTCACACGGCGGATGTAGGCGGGGATGCTCATCAGACCTGCTTTCTGCGCAGCACGATAGCGGCGCTCACCGGCGATGATCATGTAGGTGCCATCTTCCTCCTGCCTCAGGGTGATGGGCTGGATGATGCCGATGTTGCGGATTGATTCGGCCAGTTCGCCCAGTGCCTGTTCGTCGAACTCATGCCTGGGCTGCGCCGGATTGGCATGGATGAGGTCAAGGTCCACCTCGTTGATCGAAGAGGGGGCATTCTGAGCTGACAGGTCCATGCTCGTGTCGTCCATCGAAATGAGCGCGTCAAGGCCTCGTCCAAGGCCAGTCTTTATTGGTTTCATGTTGCAAAGATACGAAGAAACGCGGACATATCCAAATATAGCCCGCGTAATTTATTAATTTTTAATAGTGTCGTGGTGTTTTGCGAGCAATTCGCGTGCCAAAGTCATATAATTTTGCGAGCCTTTGGAGTCTGGCGAGTACAGCAGTGCAGGCAGGCCGAAGCTGGGCGCTTCGCTCAGTCGGATGTTGCGCTGGATGACCGTGTCGAACACCAGTTTCTGGAAGTGCAGCTTCACCTCTTCGTAAATCTGGTTGGCAAGGCGGAGACGCGCGTCGTACATGGTGAGCAGGAATCCCTCGATCTGGAGCTTGGGGTTGAGCTTGGTCTTGATGATTTTGATGGTGTTGAGCAATTTTGAGATGCCTTCCAGTGCAAAATACTCGGCCTGGACGGGGATGATGACCGAGTCGGCAGCGGTGAGGCAGTTGACGGTGATGAGGCCCAGCGATGGGGAGCAGTCGATGAGCACGTAGTCGTAGAGGTTGCGTACGGCACGCAACTGCCTGCGCAGCATCTGCTCACGGTTTTCCAGATTGAGCAGTTCCAACTCTGCTCCTACCAGGTCGATACGGCTCGATATGATGTCCAGCCGGTCCACACAGGTGGGCAGGATGGCATCTGTCGCCGAGGCGCTGCCGATGAGGCAGTCGTAGATGGTGGTGTCAACCTTGGTGTGGTCGATGCCCAGGCCGCTGGTGGAGTTGGCCTGCGGGTCGGCGTCGATGAGCAGCACTTTCTTCTCGAGGGTGGCGAGCGAGGCTGCCAGGTTGATGGCTGTCGTAGTCTTGCCTACTCCTCCTTTCTGGTTGGCGATAGCGATTACTAATCCCATATTGTCTTCATTATGTCGTTGTCGTTTCTTGCGTGGGTTGGCGTGGTTTCTGCCCCGGTGCCCACTTTTCACGGTGCAAAGATGAGACTTTTTCTGCAAGTATCCAATTTATTTCTCTAAATAATGAGAAAAATGTTGATAAGTGGACCCTTTGTTGATAACTTTTGACCCAAAAAATCATAAAATCGAAGATTTATTTGGATGTTTCGCGAAAAGTCACTATCTTTGCCACCCGATTCGGGAGGGTTAGGCATCTCCCGTTTGTCAAAACGTAATAAAAACAGGTTTACGCATCCATGGATAATTCGTTTCAGGCATTCTCCTATCCGGAGGCCGATGGCTTTGGTCAATTGCCGTTGCCGGCTGACCGCCCGGTCTTGCTGGTGACTAATGATGATGGCTACGAGGCCGGAGGCATCAGGGCTCTGGTCGAGTCGATACGGGGACTGGGGCGCATCATTGTCTGTGCGCCGGATTCCCCTCGGTCGGGCTTTTCGTCTAGTTTCACTTGCACGCGCCCGGTCACGTTGCGTCGCGTCAGCGACGATGGCGAGGTGGCTGTCTATGCCTGCAGCGGCACGCCGGTCGACTGCGTGAAACTGGCATTGCATCGCTTCTTCTGCGAGCGTCGTCCGGACATCCTGCTCTCGGGCATCAACCATGGTGGCAATGATTCGATATGTGTGATGTACAGTGGGACGATGGGCGCCGTCCTTGAGGGCTGCGCTGTCGGCCTTCCCTCTATCGGCTATTCGCTGCTCAATCATAATCCCGGAGCGGACTTCTCGGCCATCCTGCCGCTGGTCCGCCAGATTACCGAGCAGGTCATGAAGCGTCCTATGTCGCGCGGAGTGGTGCTCAATGTCAACTTTCCTGATGTGTCTGCGCTCCAGGGTGTGCGTGTCTGCCGCCAGGCGGATGGCTACTGGGAGCGGGAGTTCCATTATCGCGGGGGCGATGAGAATGACGGTGAGGCTGAGTTCCAGGTGACGGGCGTCTATGTCAATGTGGAGCCTGATGCCACTGACACTGACCGCTATTGGCTTGAACATGGTTTCGTATCGGTCGTCCCTACGACTGCCGACCAGACTTCGTTTCGCCATTTGCATGATTTCGGGTATTTGGAACATCTCTGAATGCCTCCTGATTTTGGGCCTCGAAATCATTGAACTATTAACTTATAACTCTTAACGTTCAACTTCAGTTGAAATACTATCTTATAGCAGGTGAGGCCAGTGGCGACCTCCATGCATCGCACCTCATGATCCAGCTTAGGAAGCAGGACCCGAAGGCGGAGTTCCGCTTCTTCGGCGGCGATGCCATGCAGTCTGTCGGAGGCACTTTGGTGACACATTATCGCGACCTGGCGTATATGGGCTTCAAGCAGGTGGCGCTGCATCTGCCCCAGATTCTGCGGGGCATGGGTCTTTGCAAGCGCGATATCCAGCAGTTTGCGCCTGATGCGGTCATCCTGATTGACTATCCAGGATTCAACCTCGGCATTGCCAAGTGGGTCAAGACGAACATGCCTGAGGTTAAGGTCTGCTATTACATTTCGCCGAAGATCTGGGCCTGGAAGGAGTATCGTATCAAGCAGATAAGGCAGTATGTCGACCTGCTGCTCTCGATCCTTCCTTTCGAGGTGGAGTGGTTCCGCCAACGTGGGTATGAGGTCACTTATGTGGGTAATCCCACTGTCGACGAACTTGCCCCCATTGCCGCACAGCCTTTTGACCGTGAAGCTTTCTGCAAGCGTCATGACATCAACAGCAACCAGAGCATCATTGCACTTCTGCCAGGTAGCCGCGTGGCTGAGGTGCGCGATAATCTGTCGAAGATGCTTGAGGCTGCCACGACAATCTCCTGCCATCAGGTTGTCATCGCCGGTGCGCCTGCACTCGAACCGGCTTTCTATGAGTCTATCATCCGTCAGCACGACATGGTGCCGCGCGTCAAATTGGTTTTCGGCGAGACGTACGACCTGCTGCGCGCTGCTGAGGTGGCTGCCGTGACTAGTGGAACGGCTACGCTGGAGGCGGGCTACCTTCGTTGTCCACAGGTTGTCTGCTATCGCTTCGGTGGTGGCAAGTTGGTCTACAATGTCATGAAGTTCGTCCTTCGTCACATCCGTTATGTGTCGTTGGTCAATCTGTTGCTCGATGGCTTCTCGCGTGAACATCCGTTGACGGAGCCTGCCGTGCGCGAACTCCTTGGCTACCAACTGACGCCTGAGGCTATTCATGAGGAATTGGTTCGTCTGTCAGATGATAGTGCTGAACGGCAGCAGATGCTGGCTCAATACGACAGGATGATTCAGATTCTGGGTGAACCGGGTGCTTCTGTCCGTGCGGCTCATGCCATATTGAGGGAGATCAATGCATCTCGCTGATGCTCTCCTGAACCGTGCCACCGAGTTCGTGGCATTGTCTCGAAATATCTTACACATTTTAAATATATATATCTTATGATTGAAAGAATTTTGGCTATTTCCGGCAAGCCCGGTCTTTATCGCCTCATTAGCCGAGGCAAGAATATGTTGATCTGCGAGTCTCTGGTGGATGGCCGTCGTTGTCCAGCCCTTCAGCGTGACCGTGTCCTGTCACTCGGCGATATCGCTATGTACACTGTCGACGGGGAGGTGCCGCTCAATTCGGTTTTTGCCAAGGCTAAGGCTTTGACCGATGGAAAGGTCGCTCCTGTCAGCACCAAGGATTCTGCCGACGATCAGCGCGCCTGGTTCGCAGAGGTGATGCCTGAGTATGATGCCGACCGTGTGCATGCTGGCGACATTCGCAAGTTCATTCAGTGGTTCAATATCCTTGTCGAGACGGGTAATGACGATTTCTCCGAGCCGGTCTCAGAGGAAACGGCCGCTGAATAACCTTCAGCGCTAAAAGATGGATTCTTTAAGTTCGAGGCATCGGGTGAAAATCCGATGCCTGATTGTCTCCTATTGTGGCTTATTCTGAAATCTATGGTTTGCAATAAAAGATAATTTGAGGTCGTTTTTGGGCAAAAAATGCAGAAAATGACGAAAAGATTTGGAGCGTGAGAAAAAAGCCGCTATCTTTGCACCCGCTAAACGAAACGAAAGCAACTTCAATCGCAAGGCAACTGCTTCAATAGCTCAGTTGGTTAGAGCACCTGACTGTTAATCAGGGGGTCGTTGGTTCAAGCCCATCTTGAAGCGCAAACATCAAACTCCGGGCGTATTCCAGAGTGGCCAAATGGGGCAGACTGTAAATCTGCTGGCTCAGCC
>R14__coassemble_985_pt1 | contig 16085 bp, 12 predicted proteins | sample R14__metabat2_high_PE_017 | metagenome-assembled genome bin R14 | reverse complement strand
CTGATAATTTCTTTCAGTCAATAAACGACCAAGTTATTATTTACATATTACTAAACAACGGACACGTCGAAATAATTCATGAGTATTGATGGGTAGTATAACACGAATTATCAAAAATTAATCACGAATTTTTCATGAATTCTATTGTTCGTGCGAAGAATGGACGTCCTCGTACGAGCACGTCCATGCCGCAAGTGAAGAATGGACGTCGTCGTACGAGCACGTCCATGCCGCAAGTGAAGAATGGACGTCGTCGTACGAGCACTTCCATGCCGCGGGTGAAGAATGGACGTCGTCGTACGAGCACTTCCATGCCGCGGGTGAGGAATGGACGCTGTCGTACGAGCACTTCCATGCTGCGAGCGAGGAATGGAAGCCGTCGTACGAGAACGTCCATGCCGCGGGTGAGGAATGGAAGCCGTCGTACGAGAACGTCCATGCCGCAAGTGAAGAATGGACGTCGTCGTACGAGCACGTCCATGCCGCGGGCGAGGAATGGACGTCGTCGTACGAGCACGTCCACACCGCGAGCGAGGAATGGAAGCAGTCGTACAAGAACGTCCATGCCGCGGACGAGGAATGGAAGCCGTCGTACGAGCACGTCCATGCCGCGAGCGAAGAGGCCACACTCTGAAAAACAGGCACGAAAAAAGCAGCTATCCGAGAGGATAACTGCTCTATCTGTCGTGTCGACACTTGGATTCGAACCAAGGACCCCCACCATGTCAAGGTGATACTCTAACCAGCTGAGCTATGCCGACAGGCTTGTGGTTGTTTTGCGGGTGCAAAGATAGCAATAATCGCGCAATGTTCCAAGCTTTCGGGCAAATATTTTAGGATAGAGGGGTCATTTTGGTCAATTTCGGTCGATTTTGCCCAATAGAGGGTGCAAAATCAGTCCTCAATGAGTGCCGTGGAAAGATAACGTTCGCCCGTGTCGGGCAGGAGGACGACGATGCGACGGCCGGCGAATTCGGGACGCAGCGCCAGCTGCGTAGCGGCATAGGCGGCTGCGCCTGACGAGATGCCGACGAAGATGCCCTCCTCACGAGCCAGCGCACGAGCCGTAGCGAAGGCGTCGTCATCACTGACGGGGATGACCTCGTCGATGACGGAGCGGTCGAAGTTGGCAGGCACGAAGTTGGCTCCGATGCCCTGTATCTTGTGCGGACCTGCCTGATGCCCCGAGAGGATGGCACTCGTAGCTGGCTCGACGGCGACGACATGGACCGCAGGATTGTGCGCCTTCAGTGCCCGCGCCACGCCCGAGACGGTTCCACCCGTACCGACACCAGCGACGAAGGCATCGACCTTGCCTTCGGCGTCTGCCCAGATTTCGGGACCGGTGGTGAGTTCGTGAATACGGGGATTGGCGGCATTCTCGAACTGCTGGAGGATGACGGCGCCGGGGATGGAGTCGCGGAGCTGCTCCGCCTTCTCGATGGCGCCACGCATCCCCTCGCTGCCAGGTGTGAGGACAATCTCGGTGCCATAAGCCTTGGCGAGCTTCTGACGCTCGATGCTCATGGTCTCAGGCATGGTGAGGATGACGTGGTAGCCTCGCACGGCACCGACCAGCGAGAGGCCGACGCCCGTATTGCCCGAGGTAGGCTCGATGATGGTGCCGCCCGGACGAAGTTCGCCGCGCGCTTCGGCATCGAGAATCATGGAGAGGGCGACGCGGTCCTTGGCACTGCCGCCAGGATTGAAATACTCGACCTTGGCGACCAGTTGCGCCAGGAGATTGCGATGAGCTGCGTAGGTGCCGAGCTCGACGAGAGGGGTGTGACCGATGAGGTCAGTGATCTGCTTGTAGATTGCCATACTGTAACCTGAAAAAATATTCTGCCACCCACATGGGATGGCAGAATATGATTCTATAGATGAGTCGATCAGAACTCAAGCGACTTGCGTGGAGCAGTGAAGACGCGGCTGAAGTCGTCGCGGTTGCCGACCACGAGGTTCTCGAACTCGCGCTGACCGGTACCGGCAGGGATGAGGTGACCGCAGATGACGTTCTCCTTCATGCCCTCGAGGTAATCCTCCTTGCCGAGGATGGCAGCCTCGTTGAGCACCTTGGTGGTCTCCTGGAAGGAGGCAGCCGACATGAACGAACGGGTACCCAGGGCGGCACGGGTGATGCCCTGCAGCATCTGCTCGCAGGTGGCAGGCTGGGCGTCGCGGGCGGCGACGACCTTCTTGTCATGACGCTTGAGCAGCGAGTTCTCGTCGCGCAGACGGCGTGGGGTGACAATCATGCCCGGCTTGAGCTCGGTGCTATCGCCGGCATTGGTGACCACCTTCATGCCCCAGATGCGGTCGTTCTCGGCTGCGAACTCGAGCTTGTCGACCACCTGGTTCTCGAGGAAATTGGTGTCGCCCTGCGAGAGGACGTTGACCTTGCGCATCATCTGACGGACGATGACCTCGAAGTGCTTGTCGTTGATGGCAACGCCCTGCAGACGATAGACGTCCTGCACCTGGTTGACGATGTACTCCTGGACGGCTGTGGGGCCGAGGATGCGGAGGATGTCGCCTGGGGTGATGGAGCCGTCGGAGAGAGGATTGCCGGCACGGACGTAGTCATGCTCCTGGACGAGTACCTGACGGTTGAGCGGGATGTTGTAGCGACGCTCATCGCCATACTTGCCGGTGATGATGATCTCGCGGTTGCCACGACGAACCTTACCGAAGGTGACCTCGCCGTCGATCTCGGTGACGATGGCAGCGACGGAAGGATTGCGTGCCTCGAAGAGCTCCTGTACACGTGGCAGACCGCCGGTGATATCACCTGCCTTGCTGGTGGTACGGTTGATCTTGACGACGCTGACGCCGGGATAGACCTTCTCGCCATCGTTGAGCATGATGTGCGCGTTGAGAGGCAGGGTGTAGGAAGCCAGGACGTCACCAGCCTCGTTGCAGACGTTGATGACAGGGGCAATGCTACGCTCCTTGGGGTCGATGACAATACGGTCCTCGAGGCCGGTAGTGGCATCCTCCTCGACCTTGTAGGTGACGCCGGGGATGACGTTCTCGTAGCGGACGGTACCCTCTGCCTCGTTGACGATGACGGCATTGAAGGGGTCCCACTCGGCGATGACTTTGCCCTTCTTGACGGGTCCGCCCTCGATGAAGAGCTTCGAGCCATACTGGATGTTGACCTGCTGGAGCACCATGCCGGTGTTGGGATCCTCGATGCGCATTTCGGTCATACGGCTGACGACGACCTTGACGGGCTCGCCGCTGTCCTGCAAGACAGGCTGGCCATCGCTGTCGTACGACTGGATGGCACGCAGCTCCTCGATGATGAGGTTGCCGTCGTAGGCAGCCTTGAGGTTGTTGACAGCAGCAGCGCTCGAGGCGATACCACCCGCGTGGAAGGTACGGAGGGTAAGCTGCGTACCAGGCTCGCCGATGGACTGTGCGGCGATGACGCCGACAGCCTCGCCCTTCTGGACCATGCGGTTGGTCGAGAGGTTGCGGCCATAGCACTTGGCGCAGACACCGTGACGCGACTCGCAGGTGAGTACCGAACGGATCTCGACCTTCTCGATGGGGCTGGCCTGGATCTCGTCGGCGATGCGCTCGGTGATCTCCTCGCCGGCGGCGATGATGAGTTCGCCGGTGAGCGGGTTGATGATGTCGTGGACGCTGACGCGGCCGAGGATACGGTCCTTGAGGGTGGCTACGACCTCATCGTTGTTCTTGAGCTCGGTGCAGACGAGGCCACGCAGGGTGCCGCAGTCCTCCTCGCGGATGATGACGTCGTGAGCGACGTCGACCAGACGACGGGTGAGGTAACCTGCATCGGCAGTCTTGAGCGCGGTATCGGCCAGACCCTTACGGGCACCGTGGGTCGAGATGAAGTACTCGAGTGCGGACATGCCCTCCTTGAAGTTGGCGATAATTGGGTTCTCGATGATCTGTGCGCCTTCGGCACCTGCCTTCTGAGGCTTGGCCATCAGGCCACGCATACCGGAGAGCTGGGCAATCTGATCCTTCGAACCACGGGCGCCGGAGTCCATCATCATGTAGATGGCGTTGAAGCCACGCTCGGCCTCGGTGAACTGCTTCATCAGGGTCTTGGTGAGCTTGGTGTTGGTAGCCGACCAGACGTCGATGACCTTGTTGTAACGCTCGGTGTTGGTGATCCAGCCGTTGTTGTAGTCGTCCATAATCTGGGCGACATCCTCCAGGGCCTTGTCGATGATCGCTGGCTTCTCGGCAGGGACGAGCACATCACCGAGGTTGAACGACAGACCGGCACGGAACGACTCGTAGTAACCGAGGTTCTTGACGTCGTCGAGGAACTCAGAGGTGCGTGGGATACCGCAGTACTTGATGACGTTGGTGATGACGCCACGGAGCGACTTCTTGGTGATGACCTCGTTGACGAAACCTACCTCGGCAGGCACCTTCTCGTTGAAGATGAGGCGACCGCAGGAGGTCTCGACCATGTGGCGGATAGGCTTGCGGCCATTCTCGGGATCGACATCATCGACGATGCAATTGATGCGCGCCTGCATCGAGCAGCGACCCTCGTTCATGGCAATCATAGCCTCCTCAGGACCGTAGAAGGTGAGACCCTCACCCTTATCGTTCTCACGGATCTTGGTGATGTAGTACAGACCGAGGACCATATCCTGCGAAGGCACGGTGATAGGTGCGCCGTTGGCAGGGTTGAGGATGTTGTGCGAGCCGAGCATGAGGATCTGAGCCTCAAGGATGGCGGCATTGCCGAGGGGCAGGTGGACAGCCATCTGGTCACCATCGAAGTCGGCGTTGAATGCGGTACATGCCAGTGGGTGGAGCTGGATGGCCTTGCCCTCGATCATGCGGGGCTGGAAAGCCTGGATGCCGAGACGGTGCAGTGTAGGAGCACGGTTGAGCAGGACGGGATGGCCCTTCATGACGAGCTCGAGGATGTCGAAGACGACGGGGTCGCGCTTGTCGACAATCTTCTTGGCGGACTTGACCGTCTTGACGATGCCGCGCTCGATGAGCTTGCGGATGATGAACGGCTTGTAGAGCTCGGCTGCCATGAGCTTAGGCAGACCGCATTCGTTCATCTTGAGCTCAGGACCGACGACGATGACCGAACGTGCAGAGTAGTCGACACGCTTGCCGAGCAGGTTCTGACGGAAGCGGCCCTGCTTGCCCTTGAGCGAGTCAGAGAGCGACTTGAGGGGACGATTCGATTCGGACTTGACAGCCGACGACTTGCGCGAGTTGTCGAAGAGTGAGTCGACAGCCTCCTGGAGCATGCGCTTCTCGTTGCGGAGGATGACCTCAGGAGCCTTGATCTCGATGAGTCGCTTCAGACGGTTGTTGCGGATGATGACGCGACGATAGAGGTCGTTGACATCGCTGGTAGCAAAGCGGCCGCCATCGAGCGGGACGAGAGGACGAAGCTCAGGTGGGATGACGGGAAGGATCTTCATGATCATCCACTCGGGCTTGTTGCGCTCGCGGCTGGTGCGGAACTGCTCGACGACCTGAAGGCGCTTCAGGGCTTCGTTCTTGCGCTGGACGCTGCCCTCCTGATTGGCCTTGTCGCGGAGCTCGTACGAGAGCGTGTCGAGGTCGACCTGCTGGAGGAGCTCGAGGATGGCCTCGGCGCCCATCTTGGCGATGAACTTGTTCTTGTCGGTGTCATCGAGCTGCTGGTTCTTGGAGCCCACCTTCTCGAGTGCCTGCATGTACTCGTCCTCGGAGAGGGTGTCGAGCTTCTCGAGGCCTTCGAGCTTCTCGAGCGGGCCAGGCTGCATGACGATGTAACGCTCGTAGTAGATGACCGAGTCGAGCTTCTTGGTGGGGATGCCCAGGAGGTAACCAATCTTGTTGGGGAGCGAACGGAAGTACCAGATATGAGCTACAGGGACGACCAGGTTGATGTGGCCGCAGCGCTCACGACGTACCTTCTTCTCAGTGACCTCGACGCCGCAACGCTCGCAGACGCAGCCCTTGTAGCGGATGCGCTTGTACTTGCCGCAGTGGCACTCGTAGTCCTTGACAGGACCGAAGATACGCTCGCAGAACAGGCCGTCACGCTCGGGCTTGTAGGTGCGGTAGTTGATGGTCTCTGGCTTGAGTACCTCACCGTATGAGTTGTCAAGAATCTCTTCAGGCGAAGCCAGGCCGATGGTGATCTTCGTGAAGTTGGTCTTCTTGGTGGTATTTTCTTTTCTAAAAGCCATGTTTGTTTTGAGGTTTTTAGGTTTTGAGGTTTTGAGGTTTTGAGGTTGGCAGGTTCGACTCCATACATTATAATATATATTGTATGACCGAGAAACCTTATAACCTCACAACCTTACAACCCAATGACCTAAATTATTATTCCATCTTGATGCTTAAGCCGAGACCCTTGAGCTCGTGGAGGAGCACGTTGAGGGACTCAGGGAGACCAGGAGTAGGCATGTTGTCGCCCTTGACGATGGCCTCGTAGGTCTTGCTACGGCCGGTGACATCGTCCGACTTGACGGTGAGGACTTCCTGGAGGACGTGAGCAGCGCCGAATGCCTCGAGCGCCCAGACCTCCATCTCGCCGAATCGCTGGCCACCGAACTGTGCCTTACCACCCAGAGGCTGCTGGGTAATGAGGGAGTAGGGACCGATGGAGCGTGCGTGCATCTTGTCCTCGACCATGTGGCCGAGCTTGAGCATGTAGGTGACGCCGACGGTAGCCATCTGGTCGAAAGGCTCGCCCGTGCCGCCATCGTAAAGCTGGGTCTTGCCATAGCGTGGCAGGCCAGCCTTGTCGGTCCAGGCATTGAGCTCATCGAGGCTTGCACCATCGAAGATAGGAGTGGCGAAGTGCTCGCCCAGCTCGCGGCCAGCCCAACCGAGGACAGCCTCGAAAATCTGACCGAGGTTCATTCGTGAAGGCACGCCCAGAGGGTTGAGGACGATGTCGACGGGATGACCATCAGCGGTGAATGGCATGTCCTCGTCGCGTACGACCTTCGAGACGATACCCTTGTTGCCGTGGCGGCCTGCCATCTTATCACCCACACCGATCTTGCGCTTCTTGGCGATATAGACCTTGGCGAGCTTCATGATGCCAGTGGGCAGATCGTCACCGATGCTCATGTCGAACTTCTTGCGCGACAGCTCGGCGCTGATGGCCTTGCTGGCACGGAGGTAGTTCATGATGGTGGCCTTGATCATCTGGTTGGCCTGCTCGTCGGCGGTCCACTTCTGGAGGGTGACAGAGCGGTAGTCGATAGCCGAGAGGTCCTCAGCGGAGAACTCCTTGCCCTTGGGGATGACCTCGATGTTGAGGAAGTCGCGGACGCTGACAGCGGTCTTGCCCTCGGTGAGGACGAGCAGCTTGTCGACGAGGCGCTTGAGCAGCGCGTCCTGACGCGCCTGATACTCGTCTTCGAGGATAGGCATCATGGCCTTCTCGGCGCGCTTCTGGGCGCGATCCTTGTTGGCACGGCTGTAGAGCGCCGTGTCGATGACGACACCGTGGAGCGAAGGATTGGCCTTGAGCGAAGCGTCCTTGACGTCGCCTGCCTTGTCGCCGAAGATGGCGCGCAGCAGCTTCTCCTCAGGAGTGGGGTCGGACTCGCCCTTAGGCGTGATCTTGCCGATCATGATGTCGCCGGGTTCGATCATGGCGCCGATACGGACGATGCCACGCTCGTCGAGGTCCTTGGTAGCATCCTCGCTGACGTTCGGGATGTCGCTGGTGAGTTCCTCCATGCCGCGCTTGGTCTCACGGACCTCGAGCGAATACTCGTCGACGTGGACAGAGGTGAGGATGTCCTCACGGACGATGCGCTCAGAAAGCACGATGGCGTCCTCGTAGTTGTAACCCTTCCAAGGCATATAGGCGACCTTGAGGTTCTTGCCGATGGCGAGCTCGCCACGGTCGGTAGAGTAACCCTTGGTGAGGATGTCGCCGGCATGGACGCGCTGGCCCTTGTCGCAGGCAGGCTGCAGGTCGTAGGTGGTGGACTGGTTGGTCTTGCGCCACTTGGGGAGGTAGTACTCCTTGACTGGCTCGTCGAACGAGCAGAACTCCTCGTCCTCGGTGCGGTCATAGCGGACACGGATGACGGTGGCATCGACAAAGATCACCTCACCCTCGCCCTCGGCGATGATCTGGGTGCGGCTGTCGCGGATGAGCTGCTCCTCGATGCCGGTGCCGACGATAGGAGCCTCGCAGGTCATCAGAGGTACAGCCTGACGCATCATGTTCGATCCCATGAGTGCACGGTGGGCATCATCGTGCTCGAGGAATGGAATGAGCGCAGCGGCGATAGAGGCAATCTGGTTAGGAGCGACGTCGCAGAGGTTGACCTTCTCAGGCTCGACCTTGGGGAAGTCGGCGCCCTGACGGACAATGACATCGCCCAAAAGGCGTCCCTCGTCGTCCATGGGTGCTGTAGACTCAGCGATGAGCTTGCCCTCCTCCTGCTCGGCAGACATCCAGGCTACGCCCTCGTCAGAGAGATCGACCACACCGTTCTCGACCTTGCGGTAAGGAGTCTCGATGAAGCCGAGGTCGTTGACCTTGGCATAGACGCACATCGAGGAGATAAGACCGATGTTAGGACCCTCAGGCGACTCGATAGGACAGAGACGGCCATAGTGGGTGTAGTGTACGTCACGGACCTCGAAGCCGGCACGCTCACGCGACAGACCGCCAGGACCCAGGGCCGACATACGGCGCTTGTGGGTGATCTCGGCGAGTGGGTTGGTCTGATCCATGAACTGGCTCAGGGCGTTGGTGCCGAAGTAGGAGTTGATGACGCTCGAGATGGTCTTGGAGTTGATCAGGTCGACAGGCGAGAAGTCCTCGTTGTCGCGGACGTTCATGCGCTCGCGGATGGTACGGCCCATGCGGTTGAGACCTACGGCGAACTGGTTGTAGAGCTGCTCGCCTACGGTGCGCACGCGACGATTGGAGAGGTGGTCGATATCGTCGACCTCCGACTTGGAGTTGATCAGGCCGATGAGGTACTTGATGATCTCGATCATGTCCTCCTTGGTGAGGGTGCGGGTCTCGATAGGAGTGGTGAGACCGAACTTCTTGTTCAGGCGGTAGCGACCGACCTCACCGAGGTCGTAACGCTTGTCGCTGAAGAAGAGGTTGAAGATCACCTCGCGAGCCGACTGGTCATCAGCAGGCTCAGCATTGCGCAGCTGGCGATAGATATAGATGACCGCCTCCTTCTCGGAGTTGGATGGATCCTTCTGGAGGGTCTTGAAGATGATGTCGTAATCCTCAAGCTTGGCATCGTCGCGCTGGACGAGGATGCTGTCGACACCGCTCTCGAGAATCAGCTCGATGTTATCATCGTCGAGGACAGCCTCACGATCGACGAGGATCTCGTTACGCTCGATGGTGACGACCTCACCCGTATCCTCATCGACGAAGTCCTCGACCCAGGAGCGGAGCACACGGGCGGCGAGCTTGCGGCCCTTGAACTCCTGCATGGTCTTCTCGTTGACCTCGACCGACTCGGCGAGGTTGAAGATCTCGAGGATATCCTTATCGCTCTCATAGCCGATGGCACGGAGCAGGGTGGTTACGGGCAACTTCTTCTTGCGGTCGATGTAGGCATACATGACATTGTTGATGTCGGTAGCGAACTCGATCCATGAACCCTTGAAGGGGATGATACGGGCTGAATAAAGCTTGGTTCCGTTGCTATGGAGACTCTGGCCAAAGAAAACACCAGGCGAACGATGCAGCTGGCTGACCACAACACGCTCGGCACCATTGATGACGAAGGTGCCCTGAGGAGTCATGTAGGGAATCTGACCCAGGTAGACGTCGGTCACCTTGGTGGTGAAGTCCTCATGATCGGGATCATTGCAGGAGAGCTTCAGACGAGCCTTGAGGGGCACGTTGTAGGTCAAACCGCGAAGCAGACACTCCTCGATGGAGTAACGTGGGGGATCAACGAAGTAATCGAGGAACTCGAGCACGTAGCTGTTGCGAGTATCAGCGATAGGGAAATTCTCGGCGAAGACCTTATAGAGGCCCTCCTTCTTGCGATCCTCAGGGGGAGTATCGAGCTGCAGGAAGTCGTGGAACGACTTGAGCTGGATGTCGAGGAAGTCAGGATAGGCAAGAGGAGCCTTCGTCGAGGAGAAGTTTACTCTCGGTTTTCTTGTTCCAGAAACTTTTTTTGTCATAGGGTTGACGATTTGTAGTTTTTGCTGCCCGTCAGAAAGAGAGCAGAGAAATCAATCGAATACCGGCGGATCCTGCTAAAGCAGAGATATTGATTTTCCGTCGAATAATGAAAGCCGTGCATTGCAAAAATCAGAAGAAAATGCTTCATCCGTTGACCTATAGACACGGCAAAAAGGGACGCGATGGCGTGCCCTTTACGACTTTTTACGGATCACCTTGGCAATCCAACCACCGAACTCGGTAGAAGCCGGTCGCTCAGTGGAAAAGAAAAATGCGTTCCGGGCCCGAAGAGCCCAAAAACGAGAAAAGGGTTTAGGTCCTCCTGCAAGAGGAAAGGACCTAAACCTTGGGGTGAAGTAGAGTCGGGATTACTTGAGCTCGATAACGGCACCAGCATCCTCGAGGGTCTTCTTGAGAGCCTCAGCCTCAGCCTTAGGCATCTTCTCCTTGAGGGTGCTAGGAGCGCCATCGACGAGCTCCTTAGCCTCCTTCAGGCCAAGACCACAAGCCTCCTTAACGGCCTTAACGACCTGGAGCTTAGCAGCACCTGCCTCCTTGAGGACGACGTCGAAATCGGTCTTCTCCTCAACAACAGCAGCCTCAGCTGCGGGAGCAGCAGCAACAGCAACAGCTGCAGCAGCAGGCTCAATGCCATACTCATCCTTCAAAATCTGTGCGAGTTCGTTTACTTCCTTAACGGTGAGGTTAACCAACTCCTCTGCGAGAACTTTCAAATCTGCCATAATTGTAATTTTTTTAATGATTTATATTTATTGATTTATTATTGCTTTGGTTTTGACCGGGCAGTTACGCCGCCATCTTGTGGTGGCTCGGATGCAGGTCAGTGATCCGATTACTCTGGACGCTCGCCCAGGGTCTTGAGTACACCATGGATGGTGTTGGCGCCGCTCTGCAGGGCAGAGATGACGTTCTTTGCAGGAGACTGCAGAAGAGCGATGACGTCGGCGATGAGCTCGTTCTTGCTCTTGATAGCAACCAGGGCATCGAGAGAGTCAGGACCGAAGCAGCCCTCCTCAACATAAGCACCCTTGAGGCCAGCGATCTCTTCCTTCTTGTTGAGATTCTTGAGCATCTTGGCAGGTACGTTGCCAGTGTTAGTGAACATGATGGCGCTGGTACCCTTGAATGCGCTGACGATGCTGGAGACATCGATACCCTTGTTCTCAAGAGCCTTGAGGAAGAGCTTGTTCTTAACCATAACAAGCTTGATATCCTGCTTGAAGCACTCGCGACGGAGGTCGCTGGTCTTCTTGGCATCGAGGCCCTCGATGTTGGTTACATAGAAGTGAGCGTAGTCAGCGAGGAGACCTTCGAGCTTCTCAATATTGAGGACTTTATCTTCTTTCTTCATAATTGTTGAATTGTTTCAGTGAGGTCAACCAGTAGCTGGTGAACCAGACTGGATAGATAAATCTTATACCGGGTTAACCCGAAGTTTATTCGTCGATAGACTTGGTATCAATCTTGATGCCAGGGCTCATGGTGCTTGACAGGAAGATAGACTTGATGTAAGTACCCTTGGCGGTAGCTGGCTTGAGCTTGATGATGGTGTTGATGAACTCCTTAGCGTTGCCCTTGATCTGATCAGGGGTGAAGCTGCACTTGCCAATCGAGGTGTGGACGATACCACCCTTGTCGACCTTGAAGTCAATCTTGCCCTGCTTAACCTCCTTGACAGCCTTGGCTACGTCCATAGTAACGGTGCCAGACTTGGGGTTAGGCATGAGGCCACGAGGACCGAGGATACGGCCGAGAGGACCGAGCTTGCCCATGCAAGAAGGCTGGGTGATGATGACGTCGACGTCAGTCCAACCCTCCTTGATCTTCTGGATGTACTCGTCGAGACCTACGTAGTCAGCGCCAGCTGCCTGAGCAGCGGCCTCCTGATCGGAGGTACAGATAGCGAGGACGCGGACAGTCTTGCCAGTGCCGTTGGGCAGAGAGACGGTGCCACGAACCATCTGATTGGCCTTGCGAGGATCGACACCCAGACGGATATCGATATCGACAGAAGCGTCAAACTTAGTATAAGTGATCTCCTTGACGAGAGCTGAAGCCTCAGAGAGTGTGTAAGCCTTACCTGCTTCAATCTTAGCAGCGGCGGCCTTCTGATTCTTAGTAAGTTTTGCCATTGTTAGTTTGAAGTATTACGGATTACAACTGTGGCTTTTCGCCGGTTACGGTAATGCCCATGCTGCGAGCAGTGCCAGCTACGAGATTCATAGCCGATGCTACAGTGAAGCAGTTGAGGTCAGGAAGCTTATCCTCAGCGATAGCCTTGATCTGATCCCAAGTTACGGTGCCAACCTTCTTGCGGTTAGGCTCACCAGAGCCGCTCTTTACCTTAGCAGCCTCGAGGAGCTGGACAGCAGCAGGTGGAGTCTTGATGACGAAGTCATAGGACTTGTCGGTGTAGTAGGTGATCACTACTGGGAGCACCTTGCCGGCACGATCCTGAGTACGTGCATTGAACTCCTTGCAGAAGCCCATGATGTTGATACCCTTAGAACCAAGGGCAGGGCCTACCGGAGGCGCTGGGTTGGCAGCGGCTCCCTTAATCTGCAACTTAATCTGTCCACCAATTTCTTTTGCCATTGTGGAATAAAAAAGTTTGTGTCAGTGTCGCTACAGACGTCCATTGGAACCATGGACTCGCGACCTGCTGACGGTTAATATATGTCTGAGTCAGTCAACGGGATTGCTTCTCTTCCAGCGTAACATAGCATGCTCACGCAGCTGCCAGGCTCATCTGGCTCTGGAACCAGTACAAACTCCCTTCTGAATCAGGCCTCTTTGATGACCTGGTCAAAGTTAAGCTCAAGCGGGGTCTTGCGACCGAAAATCTTGACGCTAACTTTCAGTTTCTTCTTCTCATTGGATACCTCCTCGATGACTCCATCGAAATCCTTGAAAGGTCCGTCGTTCACCTTGATGGTCTCACCGACCATATAGCTGACCTCGGTGGTCTCTGCGATTTCGACCTGTTCGTCGACGTTGCCAAGCATGGCAGCAATCTGGTCATCTGGCAGGGGTTCAGGCTTCTTGGTCACACGGCCCATGAGGAAGTTGACGACGTTGGTCGTATTGGCCAACTGTGCCTGAATCTCGCCCACGAGGCGGCAACGCACGAAGACGTAGCCCGAGAAGAGTACCTTCTCCTTGATCTCCTTCTTATTGCCCTTCTGTGACACCACCTTCTCGGTGGGGACAATCACCTGCTCGACGTTTCCGGCAAAGTCACCGTTCTTGATTTCGGCATCAAGAAGTTCCTTCACCTTCAGTTCCTTGCCGCTGATTGCACGGAGGCAATACCATCTGAATTCTGCTGCCATCTCTCGATCTGGATTATGGTTGGATGTTTAGAGTTGAGAGGTGGAGCTTAGAGTGCATAGATGAGGTGCATCAAGCTGAAGTTGGAAGCTCCGAAGACCAAATCCATGGCAAAGATGACAATAGCGATAATCACGGAAGCGGTCAGAACGACTACCGAGCTATTGACCACCTCAGTCCAGGTTGGCCAAGAAACCTTATTCACCAGTTCGTAATAAGATTCTTTTACGTAATTTGTAATTCTGTTGATGAATTTCTTCATTGTCTTATTTTATTAATTTGGCACGGGTGGTAAGATTCGAACTCACGACACCTGGTTTTGGAGACCAGTGCTCTACCGACTGAGCTACACCCGTAAGAAGATTGGACAATTGGACGATTTACAATTTGACAAATGCGAATGCATCGAATTGCCCAATCCAGGTTGGATTATCTATTGGCAGTAGCCGAAGCTGCTGACATTAGAGAATCTCGGTGATCTGACCAGAACCAACGGTGCGGCCACCCTCACGGATAGCGAACTGAAGACCCTGTGACATAGCAACTGGGGTAATCAGGGTAACGTCGATGGTTACGTGATCGCCAGGCATTACCATCTCAACACCCTCTGGGAGCATGATCTCGCCAGTAACGTCCATGGTGCGGAGGTAGAACTGAGGACGATAGTGGTTGCGGAATGGAGTGTGACGGCCACCCTCCTCCTTCTTGAGGACGTAGATCTGAGCCTTGAAGTGATCGTGAGGAGTAACGCTGTTGGGCTTGCAGAGAACCATACCACGCTTAACCTCGTTCTTGTCGATACCACGGAGGAGCAGACCGACGTTATCACCAGCCTCACCCTCATCGAGGAGCTTGCGGAACATCTCAACGCCGGTAACGACGGTGAGCTTGTCAGCGCCGAGGCCGAGGAGCTGTACCTGATCACCAACCTTGACGATACCGGTCTCGATACGACCAGTAGCAACGGTGCCACGACCAGTGATTGAGAAGATATCCTCGATAGGCATCAGGAATGGCTTGTCAAGGGCACGAGGAGGAAGCTGAATCCACTCGTCGCAAGCGTTCATGAGCTCCATTACCTTGTCCTCCCACTCAGGTACGCCGTTGAGGGCGCCGAGGGCAGAGCCGCGGATGAATGGGGTGTCCTCCTCGAACTCATACTGGTCGAGCAGGTCGCGCATCTCCATCTCAACGAGGTCGAGCTTCTCAGGATCGTCAACCTGGTCGCACTTGTTGATGAATACGACGAGACGGGGAACGTTGACCTGACGGGCGAGAAGGATGTGCTCACGGGTCTGAGGCATAGGACCATCAGTAGCAGCAACTACGATGATGGCGCCATCCATCTGAGCTGCACCAGTAACCATGTTCTTTACATAGTCAGCGTGGCCAGGGCAGTCTACGTGTGCGTAGTGACGCTTCTCAGTCTGATACTCAACGTGAGCGGTGTTAATGGTGATACCACGCTCCTTCTCCTCAGGTGCGTTGTCAATCTGATCGAATGACTTAACCTCAGAAAGGCCCTTCTTAGCGAGGACGGTGGTAATAGCTGCGGTAAGGGTGGTCTTACCGTGATCGACGTGACCGATGGTACCAATGTTTACATGTGGTTTTGAACGGTCGAATTGTTCCTTTGCCATAGTGTTGTAATTATATTAAAAAGTTTGTATTGTTTGGTCTGAATATCTCGCAGGGGATCCGGAGACCTCCCTTGAGCCGTCACCGAGAGTTGAACTCGGGACCTCATCCTTACCAAGGATGCGCTCTACCACTGAGCTATGACGGCAACATATTTAAATTTAAAAGGTGTAACCTCTTGCTTGAGCGGGCAACGAGACTCGAACTCGCAACATTCAGCTTGGAGGGCTGACACTCTACCAATTGAGCTATACCCGCAGACGATGGGGCATACTGTTCCCACGTTTTGCGGGTGCAAAGATAGAAAATTTATTTATAACCGCCAAATATTTTTGTGACTTTTTTAAAAACTACCCCCAAAAAAGTCATTTTGAGGGCTTTTTCGGGGGCGTGTATTGCAAAATTGTCGCTTTTAAATGTCAATTTTCTGCTTTAAAAGGTGTTGACAACTCTGTCTGACATGTCGTTTAGTGCTTCTTTTCCTTGGCTTTGATAATCTGTCGCTCGAGGGCCTCGATGACCTGGCTGGCGGCATCCTCCATGATTTCGGCGCTCTTAGAGGCATAGAACTCCTCGGCTCCTGCCTTGAGCTTGATGCCCACCTCCTTGTTGGCCTTGTCCTGGGTATTGATTAACTTCAGCTGCACTTCAGCTGTCTGGATTTCTGAGAAACGGGTCAGCTTGCCGAGCTTCTTGGTGATGTACGCATTGACAGTCTCGGATGTCTCGAAGTTGACGGACTGGATAGTGATTTCCATAAGGGTCTCCTTTCTTTAAGATGTTAAAGTTAACTGATGGTGTTATTCACTTTGGCTTCTCTCCGGCATTGGCACGGGGATGAGCCTGCTTGTAGTTGTCGATGATCTCACGCGGAGTGAGGTGGGTGTAGACCTCGGTGGACTGCAGCGAGGCGTGGCCGAGCAGTTCCTTGACTGCCATGAGG
>R14__coassemble_956_pt1 | contig 16466 bp, 7 predicted proteins | sample R14__metabat2_high_PE_017 | metagenome-assembled genome bin R14 | reverse complement strand
GGCTACTGCTGGGGGCGGCGGTGGGTGAAGAAGGCGCTGGTGGCGCGGATGCGCTTGGGGCGGTGCGCCCTGATGAAGGCGGGGAGGGGACCGCTGTGACGCATCAGCCAGCGCATGGCGTGATGGAAGCGGATCTTGTAGGTGTCCCAGTCGAAGAGGGGTGAGTCGTTGATGGCGCGCCAGGTGAGCCAGATGCCGATGGGGGCGAGGACCATTGACGAGAGCCACATGCCGAACCAGGGCTGGACACTGCCGTCCTTGGCAGACTTGTAGCCAGTATTGTCAATGATGTAGTAGAAGATGAAGAAGAGCACACCGGTGATGATGGGGACACCCAATCCACCCTTGCGGATGATGGCGCCGAGCGGAGCGCCGATGAAGAAGAACAGCAGGCAGGCAATCGAGAGGGTGAACTTGCGGTGCATCTCGATGCTGTGGTAGTTGACGTTCTTCTGCTCCCAGGTCTGCATCTCCTGCTGGATGGCGAAGGTCTGGATGACGTTCTGGGCGCGGTTGGCCGCCTTGTCAGTGAGCTTCTGCATCTGCGTGGGTGTGAGCGAGGCATAGATGCTGTCGAGGTCGATGGGCATCTGATGGGGCTGGGCAGCCACCTCGGCAAAGTAGGTGGTGTCGTTGCGCACGGCATCGCGCACGTTGGTGTAGTAGATGTTGTTGACCAACTTCTTGCCGTAGCCGTAGTTGATGGAGTCGATGCGCTGGTTGAGCGAGTCGACCGAGTGGATCAGCTGCGAGAGGTTCTTGCCGACATGGCGGTCGGAAATGGACTCCTCGTCCTGCGCCTCGAAGTCGTTGTCGTAGGGGATGTAGACCACCTTCTCGGTGAAAGATTCGCGGCGGTACTTGGGGTGGTCCTTCTGCTGCTGATAGCTGGCGCCTGTGCCACCGCGGAAGGTGCCGATCTGCTTGCCGCTCCAGAGGGTGAGCTTGAGGTGACGGCCCGACTCGCCCATGGCGATGCGGGCGCTGTCGGCGACGGTGACGGTGGCATCCTCGATGTTGAAGCCGTCGAAGATGTAGATGGTGACGCCGTGGAGGGTGCCGGTCTTGTAGTCCTTATGCTCGACGTAGATGTTGTAGTCGTTGATCTCCTTGTAGAACACACCCTCGGGGATCTCCAGCTCGGGCGAAGCGTGCTTGATGCCGATGAGGATGGAGTACATCTTGGTGTTGGCAAGCGGGAGGATGCGGTCCTGGAAGAAGAAGGTGCCGATGGCAAGGAGTATCATGAAGCCGGTGAGCGGCTTCATGATTTTGAGCAGCGAGATGCCCGAAGCCTTCATGGCGAGGAGTTCGAGGCTCTCGCCGAGGTTGCCGAAGGTCATCAGCGACGCCAGCAGGATGCCCAATGGCAAAGCCATGGGGACGAAGGTGAGCGAAGCGTAGAAGAAGAGTTGAGCAAGCACATCGACACCCAGGCCTTTGCCCACCAGGTCACCCACATAACGCCACAGGAACTGCATCAACACAATGAAGAGGCAGATGAAGAACGTCATCAGGAACAGCGGGACGAAGGTCTGCAGGATGAACGTGTATATGCGCTTGATCTTGAATATATTCAAAATATATGAAATATTTGAACTATAAGAACTATATGATCTATAAGAGCTATAAGAACTATCTGATATTCCTCTTACTCGACGAGCAGCAGGTCAGCGCCCTCGAGGACGTTGTCGCCCTTCTGGACATAAATGGCCTTGACGACGCCGTCGCGGCCGCAGTTGATGTTGTTCTCCATCTTCATCGCCTCGAGCACGAGGGCGACGTCGCCCGCCTTGACGGTCTGGCCGACGGTGACATTGACACTGAGCACGGTGCCTGGCAATGGAGACTTGGTGGCACCGGCAGCGCCAGCGGCTGGGCGCGGAGTGGGGGCAGCGGATGCTGCAGGAGCAGCGGCAGCCGGACGGGCGATGACGGGGCGAGGCTTCTCGGCCTTGGGTGCCTCGGCAAGCTCCACGGTGTAGGGATTGCCGTTCACCTCGACCTCGACGTTCTGGCCGTTGATGTCCTTGACGGCAACTTCGTACTCGTTGCCGTTGATCTTCATTTTATACGATTTCATCGTAGGAAATTACTTTTTACGGGTTACTATTGGCTCAGAAGTGGCGCTGAGGCGAACGCTTCTGGTTCTGACCAGCTCCGGTCCAAGCACTCGACGACGGAGTGAGGGTGAGGACGCCCGACTCGCGGTCGTGCATGCCATCCTCATTGAGGAAAAGTGCCACGGCGATGGAGGCAGCCAGTTCCTCCTCGTTCCGGATGCTCTCGCGTGCCTCCTGACGTGCCTTGTTGGCGATGGCACGGCGGTCGTTGACCTGCTCGATCTGCTTCTTCTTGTGGGTCGACTTCATGAATTGCAGACCGCACCAGGTGCAGAGGGGGTAGAGGTACTTGAAGCAGAGGAAGAGGATGACCAAGGCGCAGAACACCACGCCCATGGCAATGACCGCCATCATCCAGCCGATGGGGTCATTCTGCTGGAAGTTGTCGGCGGCATTGCCAGCCAGGACGGGGGCTACTGAAGATGCCAGCAGCAAGCTGGAGATTATAAGTCTTCGCATCAATCAACTTTTAACTGTTAACTTATAACTTTCGGACTCTTACAGCGGCAGGTTGTCGTGCTTCTTGGCGGGGTTCTCGACGCGCTTGTTGTGGAGCTTCTCGAGGGCACGGATGACGCGGAAGCGGGTGTTGCGAGGCTCGATGACATCGTCGATGTAGCCCTTGTGGGCGGCATCGTAGGGATTGCAGAAGAGCTTCTCGTACTCGGCCTTCTTCTCAGCGATGACCTGCGCCTTTGCCTCGGGCGTCTCGGCAGCCTTGAGTTCCTTGCCATAGAGCACCTCGACGGCGCCACCCGAACCCATGACGGCGATTTCGGCCGACGGCCAGGCGTAGTTGACGTCGCCGCGGAGCTGCTTGCACGACATGACGATGTGCGAGCCGCCGTAGGACTTGCGAAGGGTGACGGTGACCTTCGGCACGGTGGATTCGCCGTAGGCATAGAGCAACTTGGCACCATGGTCAATGACGCCGTTGTACTCCTGACCGGTGCCGGGCAGGAAGCCAGGCACGTCGACGAGGGTGACGAGCGGGATGTTGAAGGCGTCACAGAAGCGGACGAAGCGTGCCGCCTTGCGCGAGGCATTCGAGTCGAGGCAACCAGCCATGACCTTGGGCTGATTGGCAACGACGCCGACCGACTGACCGTTCATGCGGGCGAATCCGACGATGATGTTCTTGGCCCAACCGCTGTGCACCTCGAGCATCTCGCCATTATCGACAATCGAGGCAATGACCTGATACATGTCGTAAGCCTGGTTGGCCGACTCGGGGATGATCTCGTTGAGCGAGTCGTCGATGCGGTCGATGGGGTCGGTGCACTCCACGCGTGGAGCCTCCTCCATGTTGTTCTGCGGGAGGTAGCTGAGCAGCTGACGGATCATCTGGATGGCCTCCTCCTCGTTCTCGGCGGCAAAGTGGGCCACGCCCGACTTGGTGGCATGGACCGAGGCGCCGCCGAGCGACTCCTGGTCGACCACCTCACCCAGCACCTCCTTGACCACCTTGGGGCCGGTGAGGAACATGTAGGAGGTGTTCTTGACCATCATCACGAAGTCGGTGAGGGCGGGGCTGTAGACCGAGCCGCCGGCGCAGGGACCCATGATGCAAGAGATCTGGGGGATGACGCCCGAGGCGAGGATGTTGCGCTCGAAGATCTCGCCGAAGCCAGCCATCGAGGCGATGCCCTCCTGAATGCGGGCGCCGCCCGAGTCATTCAGACCGATGACGGGGGCACCGACGCGCATCGCCATGTCCATGATCTTGCAGATCTTCTCGGCCATGGTGACGCTGAGCGAGCCACCGCTGACGGTGAAGTCCTGGGCAAAGAGGAAGACGAGGCGACCGCCGATGGTGGCCGAACCGGTGACGACGCCGTCGCCGAAGGGGTGAGCCTTGTCGGTGCCGAAGTTGGTGCAACGGTGGATGAGGAACATGTCGGTCTCCTCGAACGAGCCCGGGTCAACGAGTGCCTCGATGCGCTCGCGTGCGGTCTGCTTGCCCTTGGCATGCTGTGCATCGATGCGCTTCTCGCCACCGCCCAGACGTGCCGTCTCGCGGTTCTTGATCAGTTCCTGTATTTTCTGAAGTTGTACTGACATTATGGGATAACTTTTCAATAATAAATATTAAATATTATTTGTGGGTCGGAGCGGGCTCATAAATATTATATATTAATATGTACGCGCGAAGATAGGGCGACGACAAATAATATTTAATATTTACAATTTATTATTTCCGGACGAAGGAAGGGGAGGGGATTACTCCTCCTCCTCGTCGGGCTCCTTGATGTTGTGGTAGACGGCAGTGACGTCGTCATCCTCATCGAACTTGTCGAGGAGCTTGTCGAGGGTCTCGCGCTGCTCGGGAGTAACCTCCTTGTAGTCGTTGGCCATGCGGACGAACTCAGCGCTGACGAGTTCGAAGCCGTTCTCCTCGAAGTAGTTCTGCATCTGGGCATACGACTCGGGTTCGCCCGAAGCGGTGATGGTGCCCTCCTCGGGGTCGAGGGTGAGTTCGTCTACGCCGAAGTCGATGAGTTCCAGCTCGAGCTCCTCCATGTCGACGCCCTCCTTGGCCTTGACAGTGAAGACAGCCTTGCGGGTGAAAAGGAACGAGAGGGAGCCGGAGGTGCCGAGGGTGCCGCCGTACTTGGTGAAGTAGGAGCGGACGTTGGCGACGGTGCGGGTGTTGTTGTCAGTGGCAGCCTCGACGAAGATGGCGATGCCGAAGGGGCCGTAGCCTTCGTAGGTGAGCTCCTTGTAGTCGCTGGTGTCCTTGTCGGTGGCCTTCTTGATGGCACGGTCGATGGTATCCTTAGGCATGCCAGCCGACTTGGCAGAGGTGATCAGCGCGCGCAGACGGCTGTTGTTGTCTGGGTCAGGACCACCAGACTTGGCACACATGGTGATTTCCTTACTGAACTTCGAAAATGCTTTGCTGTTCTTGCTGTTGCGGGCCATAATACGGGCCTTACGGTATTCAAATGCACGTCCCATGGGAGTATACGGTGTTTTGTTGTTTTGTTATTTTGTTGTTTTGTTGTTGCGTTGTTTTGTTTTTGCGTTGTCGGGGCTGCGGCATTAACGCTGAGCGGCTCCGAGCTTGGTCTCCAGCATCTTCATGACCTTGTTCATGACGGCTTCGATGGCCTTGTCGTTGAGGGTCTTCTCGGGGTCCTGGAGGATGAGGGAGATGGCGTAGGACTTCTTGCCGGCGGGGAGGTTCTTGCCCTCGTAGACGTCGAAGAGGGTGACGCTGCGGAGCAGGCGCTTCTCGGTGTCGTAGGCGACACGCTCGATGTCGGCGAACTGTACCGACTGGTCGACGAGGAGGGCGAGGTCACGCTTGACGGGCGGGAACTTGGCGATCTCCTGCTGCTCGACCTTGACCTTGGCAGCATCCTTCATGAGCGCCTTCCAGATGAGGTCGGCATAGTAGACCTCCTGGTCGATGTCGAAGCGGGTGAGGAGCTTGTTCGAGAGGATGCCGAGGGTGGCGAGCACCTTGTTCTTGGGCGTGGTGATCTCGAGGCCGACGGCGAAGATGTCGCTGCGGAACTGCTTCTGGCGGAGCTGGACGTCGAGGCCCAGGCGGCGCAGGATGTTGAGGACGGCAGCCTTCAGCTCGAAGACGGTGGCCTTCTGGTCAGCCACGGCCCAGGAGCCCTGGCAGCGCTGACCGGTCATCCAGAGGGCGAGGTGGCTCTCCTCGCTGTAGCCGCTCAGAGCGCGGCCCTCCTGCTGCACCTCGAGGGCGGTCTTCTCGCCGGAGGCAACCTGCTGGTTGATGACGGCCTGCTTCTCGGCATTGTAGAACGAAGTGTTGCCGAACTCATAGAAGCGGCAGGACGACTGCTTGTGGTTGATGTTGCGGCTGATGGACTGGAGGCCGCCGAAGAGCAGCGTCTGGCGCATCACGTTGAGGTCGCTCGACAGGGGGTTCATCACATGGACGAGCTTCTGCTGGGGCCAGGTCTCCAGACCCTCGTAGAAGGCCTCGGCGGTGAGCGAGTTGCACATGATCTCGTTGTAGCCGGCGCCGGTCAGCTGCTCGCTGATGAGCTGCTGCAGCGAGTTGGCGACGTCGGTAGGCGTCTTGGTCTGGGGGCAGGTGTGGACGCTGGCGGGAATCTCCACGCGGTCGTAGCCGTAAATGCGGAGGATGTCCTCGATGACGTCGCAGTCACGGTAGACGTCGACGCGGTAGGCGGGGATGCGGATGCGGACGCCTTCGGCGTTCTCCTCGAGAATCTCCATCTCGAGCAGCGAGAGGATCTCCTTGACCTTCTGGACGGGGATGTCGATGCCTGAGAGGCCGTTGATGCGCTGGTAGGTGAGGTCGACGACGGCAGGCTCATTCTTGACGGGGTACTCCTCGACGATGTCGCCCACGATGGTGCCGCCAGCCAGCTCCTTGACGAGGAGGGCGGCGCGGCGCAGGGCGTAGGGGATGTTGTCAATGTCCACGCCGCGCTCGTAGCGGAACGAGGCGTCGGTCGAGAGCTGCTGGCGACGGGCGGTCTTGCGCACCCAGGTGGGGTGGAAGCAGGCGCACTCGAGGAAGACGTTGCGGGTCTGCTCGGTAGTGCCCGACTCGAGGCCGCCGAAGACGCCGGCGATGCACATGGGCTCCTCGGCGTTGCAGATCATCAGGTCGCGCTCCGAGAGCTTGTGCTCCTGGCCGTCGAGGGTGACGAATGGGGTGCCCTCGGCGCACGTCTTGACCACGATCTGGCTGCCCTTGATCTTATCGGCATCGAAGGTGTGCATAGGCACAGCCGTCTCGAAGAGGATGTAGTTGGTGATGTCGACGATGTTGTTGATGGAGCGGAGGCCGATGGACTGGAGGCGGGTCTTGAGCCAATCGGGCGACTCGCGGACGGTGACGCCGGCGATGGTGATGCCCGAGTAGCGGGGGCAAGCCTCGTGGTTCTCGACGCTGATCTGGATGGGCTGGTAGTCGACGCTCACCTTGCTGTCGGCCTCATGGACGGCGTCGAACGCCTCGACCGAGGGCTTCGAGAGCTCGTGGGGCATGTCGTGGGCGCCGAGGTAGGCGTTGAGGTCGCGGGCGACGCCGTAGTGCGAAGCGGCATCCACGCGGTTGGGGGTGATGTCGACGGCGATGACGTAGTCGCTCTCGAGGTGATAGTATTCCGAAGCGAGGGTGCCGACGGGCGTCTCGGCGGGGAGCACGATGATGCCGGCGTGGTCCTGGCCGACGCCGATCTCGTCCTCAGCGCAGATCATGCCGTTGGAGGGGACGCCGCGGAGCTTGGCCTTCTTGATGACGAACTCCTTGTCGCCGTCGTAGAGGACGCAGCCGAGGGTAGCGACGATGACCTTCTGGCCGGCAGCCACGTTGGGGGCGCCGCAGACGATGTCGGCGATGACGTTGCCCTCAGCGTCGATGGTGCAGTTGTTGCCATAGGCCTCCTTGACCCACTGGGCGCTGCCGAGGCAGACGGTGGTGACGTGCATGTGGTCGCTGTCGGGATGAGGCTCGCAGGTGAGCACCTGGCCCACCACGAGACCCTTCAGACCACCACGGATCGACTCGATCTCCTCGACGCCTTCGGTCTCGAGACCAATGGAAGTAAGGGCTGCTGAAGTCTGCTCGGGGGTGAGGTCGAACTTCAGATAATCTTTCAGCCACTTGTACGAAATGTTCATAGGGTGTATCTTGTTTTTTTGAATTATTACTTGCAATGCACAAAAAGCTTGCGGATGCAGAAAAGCTTGCGGATGCAGCAACGCTTGCACCTAAAAAACGCGCGCAAATATACTTATTTATTCCGACATTGACAAAAAAACAGGCACAATTCTTTCGAAAATGTGCCTGTTTGGTCGGTTTATAGCCCGTTGTGCACCCCGTAATTGACATTTTGGCGGGTCAAAGAGAGGGGTCGAGCGTCAAGCTATCGGGTCAAAGAGAGGGTCAGCGTCATGCCGAAGTCGCTGTTGACGGTGGGGTAGGAGGTCGAGATGAGGGGGGTGTTGACCTGCCGGTTGTAGTAGAGTTTCATCTGGAGCATCTTCGACAACTGGTAGTCGGCCGAGAACTTGATGGTCCAGGCGGTGTTGCCCGAAGTGGCCTGCGAGTATTCGTCGACGATCTTGCGGAGCAGGGACATCTGGTTCTTGTAGGTGACGTCGAGCTTCATGTTGAGGTCGTGGTTGACGCCCTTCTGGCCGTTGTCTGGCAACTTGATCTTCTGGTTGAAGTTGACGATCTTGTAGCCGACGCCGAAGGTCATGTCCTTCGAGATGTTCTCGGTGATTTGTGCGCTCGACATGGCGAGGGTCACCGAACGGGTGTGCTTGTATTCGCCCTTGACGGAGAGGCCGTTGTTAAACGTGGCGTTGACGCCGCCCAGGGGAGCCCAGCTCTCGGTGAGGGTGACGGTGCCGATGTCGAATTCGGACGAGGGCAGGGGGCAGTTGTTGGTGACGTCGAGGGTGTAGCCCAGGCCCTCCTCGGTCTCGACGAAGTTGGTGTAGGTCTGGTAGTTGCCGATGGCGTAGGTGCAGTTGTAGGCATGGTTGAGCTGCAGTGACTTGAACCACTTCGACAGCTTCGGGAAGAGCTGCAGCAGGCCGTCGTAGGTCACCTTCCAGTTGGGCAGGCACTTCCACATCGAGGGGATGGGGTTGAGGCTCACGGAGTTGGGGTCGCCGCCCAGGTAGGCAGCCATGAATGCGGGGACGAGCACGTCGCTGGAGTTGAGGCGCGAGGTGCCGTAGGTCTGTTCGTAGAGGCCGGTCTCGGTGTTCAATGCGACGACGTTCTTGCCGCCGAAGCGGGTGTCGCTCATGTGGTCAATGAAGCCGCCGCTCATCGGGAAGGTGGCGTTGGCATAGCGGCTCAGCATGCGCTGGTAGATGATGCCGCGGTACTCGAGGAAGCGGCTGAAGACCTCGCTTGAGTAGCCGTCGCCGGCATCCACTCCGCCGAAGCTCGAGCCCATGGCGATGGTGGTCATCTGGAACGAGCCCGAACGCTGGATGGGGAGCGAGGGGGTCATGAACTGGTGCGACTCCTTCTGGTTGTTCTTCCAGGCGGCATTGATGTTGATCTTGAGGCCGGGCCAGGGTTCGATGACAGCCGAGTAGGAGAGGTCCTTGGTGTAGTTGTAGACGGCGGGCGAGGTGAGCGAGTCGCTCATGATGAGCCAGCCGTTGCGCTGCGCCTTCTCGGTGAACGACTCGCCGCTCTCCAGACCGAAGGCGAAGCCCAGGCCCGGCACGCGTCCGGCGGGGCTGCTGCCCTGGCCGAAGAAGTCGCCGATCTCGGGCTCGAAGTAGGGCAGGTAGGTGTTCTGCGTCTGCTTGTAGCCGATCTGCACCGAGCGCACCGCCATCAGCAGGCGGGAGCCTATCTGCAGTCCCTTGTACCAGCCCAGGTCGTCGAGTGGCTTGTCTGCTTTGATGGAGATCTCGAGCCGGACGCTGTCGGATGTGGTGATGCGGATGTTGTTGGCATCGACCTTCTTGTAGTTGAGCTGATAGGCGCGTCCGGTGTCGGCGTCCTTGGCGGAGATGATGAGGCGGCGTGTGTCGAGGCCGTGCTTGATGGTGAGGGTGGTGTCGTTGCCCGCGAGGGTGTATTCCTTCTTGAACTCCTTCTGCTTCTTGTCGGCCTTCTTCGAACCTACCGTCTGTGGGCGCTTCGAGTTGGTGTTGCGCTGGTTGATGGTGCGGTTGTTGGAGTTGGCCTTGAAGCGGTCGTTGGCCTTCTTGAGGAACTTCGACTTGTTGTAGAGGGTCTCGAGGTTGAGCTTGCCGTCGAGCTGCCACTGGGTGTTGTTCTGGGCGGTGTTGCCGGTGTTGAGCGTCTCGTCGATCTGGGTGCCGCGATTCCACTCGTAGGTGGCCTTGTACTTGGCGGTGAGGTTGACCCAGTCGGTCCAGGTGATCTTGTTGATGGGCAATTGCCAGGAGAGGTCGAACGACTGGTTGTAGTCGACGGGCGTGCCCATCTTCCAGACTTGGGTCCAGATGGTGTCGCGCCAGCGCTCGTACTCATCGGGGTAGAGGTACTTGTTGACCGGCACGTCAGGCTCGTCGATGCGGGCGTTGGTGGCCGACTGGAAGTTGAGTTTCAGGGTCTTGGTGATGTCCCACGAGATGCTCGACTGGCGCATCCAGGTGAAGGTCTTGGTGTAGGAGACGGGGATGGTGTAGTCCGACTCGTAGGTCTCGACGTTGCGCAGCTGCTCCTCGTGGTAGGTGCGGTTCATCTGGGTCGAGAGGGAGATGCTGTTGGGCAGCCAGTTGAGCTGGAAGTCGTCCTTCAGTCGCTTGAAGGGGGCCTTGCTGTTGTTGCTGCCGGAGTTGCCTCTGGAGTTCTGGCCTCCTGCCTCCCGGTCCTTGCGGGCCTGGTCGCGGCTGCGGCCGTTCTGCTGCTTCGCGTCCTTCTTGGCGGCGAAGGGCTTCCAGGGCTTGAAGTAGGGGTTCCAGTTGTAGTTGATGTTGCCCTTGTAGGTGTTGTTGTACTCGTATTCGGTGGTGGGGTCGTGGTTGGTCTGCTTGTTCTGCGAATAGCCCATCGAGAGGTTGGCGGGATCCCACGGCATCGAGTGCTTCGACTTGACGTTGAACTTCACGCCCGTCAGCGACAGCGACGACGTCTCGGCCACCGTCTGCACCAGCGCCTTGATGGAGTCCTTCTGGCGCTCGGTGGGGTAGGTGTCGAGGGTCTCGTCGACGGTGAGGTCCTCGTTGTAGGGGTCGTACTTAGGCGTCTTGACCGAGCGCGAGTAGCTGTAGTAGAGGGGCGCCTGGAGCTTGATCTGTGCGGGCAGCCACTTGCCCAGGTCGGTCTGGCCGGAGAAGCTGTAGTCGTAGTCCTGGGTCAATGAGCGGTCGGCGGTCGACTGCTCGACGGTGCCCCAGCCGACGCTTTTGAAGGAGCCCGAGCCGTTGAGCGTGGCGAGGTCGGAGATGCGCAGCGTGGCGTTGCCGCGCGCTGCCCAGCCGCCGCTCTCGTCCATGCCGTCGGTGCGGAGCTCGTTGACCCAGACCACAGCCGAACGGGTCTGGCGGCCCACGTTCCTGACACCGATCATGAAGACGGTGCATTCGCCCAGCGAGGGGTTGCCCTTCACCGAGATGCGGTTGGACTTGTTGTCGGGGTCGTAGATCGAATATTCGGTCGTGTAGCTCACGCCCTGGTAGCCCTCGGCCTTCTTGGTGTTGCGCTCGCGCTTGATGGAGGTGAACTTCGAGAGCTTGACGTCGATCATGTTGTCCTCGGGCCAGACGAGGGCGCGGTCGCTCGACGAGTTGTTGTTGTAGGTGCCGGCGACGGTCTTGTGGAGGGGTACTTCGTACTCGTAGTAGTTGTCCTTGTAGTCCGAGCCGACGCGCAGGAAGACCGCCAGGTCGCCGTCCTGGAGCTGCTCCTCCTCGCCGGCGTTGGCATGCATGTGGGCGAAGAGCTGCAGGTTGTCGTACTGGCGCAGGTCGAGGCCCGAGTTCTTGTAGACCGCCTTGGCGTCGTGGGGGTCGAGGTGGGTCACCTTGAGGGCGAGTGCCTGCTCGTTCTGCTGGACGGAGTTGGTGCCCGGGGTGACGATGCGCGAGATGCCGGGAGGCAGCACGTAGTTGACGGGCAGGGAGCCCGAGTGCTCCTCGATGTTGACGCTGCTGGACGACAGCATGGCGTCGGTGCTGGCGGGATAGCCGGGTTCGGAGAGGTCGCCCGAGTAGGCGCGCCAGTCCGAGCGCACCAGGTCGAGGGTGGCGAGGCGCAGCACCTGCTGCTCCTGCCATCCGGTCATCAGCATGCGCATGAAGCGGATGGACTTGAAGTTCGAGATGTTGCCCTCCTTACGGTCGGGCGAGCGGAGGGGCACGCGGAAGAGGTACCAGTTGACCTCATGGGTCTGGCCGTCGCGCAGGCGCACCTGACGGGTCGAGATGTCGGCGAGGTACTTGTTCTCGGCGAGGTTCATGTGGCCGCGCTGCATTTCGATGTCGTATTCGTAGTATCGCTCGTTTTCGTTCAGCGTGTTGTCCTGATTGATGTCCTCGACGTCGGGGGTGCTCTTGTAAGCGGTGCTGTACGACTCCTGGCTGTCGGAGGTGGAGGGGGCGTTGCCCTCGGTGCCGTTGATGTACTTGTAGCGGTCGAGGATGGAGGTGCCCTGGCGGTCGAAGGCCGAGGAGCGGAAGTAGTGGTAGTTGTCGCCCGCGGGGTCGTTGAGGGGCGAGAAGTCGTCGGCCTGCCATTGGTCGAGGACGTCGGCCGAGACCACCTGACGCAAGGTGTCGACGTAGTGCTGGTAGGTGCTGAAGGTCTGCTCGTTGGCGGTCGAGAGGCCGTCGAGGCCGACGTCCTGGGTGGCGTGCGAGGAGGAGCTGTTGTCGAAGGCATAGACGGTCGACGTGCGCGTTGAGACCATGCCCCAGGGGGTGTCCTTCAGGATGGACTGGTCGCCGTTGATGTCGAGGCCGTTCTCGAACGACTTGTAGCCGTCCTTGAGGATATCCTCCGAGATCTCGCCGAGCTGGAGCACCAGCTTGCCCTCGTTGTTGGGGCGCCACGTGTCGTCGCCCTCCACCTCGATGAAGGGGTCCATCATCCAGAACTCGATGTATTCGTAGTTGGCCGACTCGAAGTTGGTCACGTCCATGGCCCTCATCATGCCGCCCCAGTTGCCCTCGGGGTTGCGCAGGGTGCCGTCGCTCTGCATGCGGTCGGCGCTGACGTTGTAGGCGCCGCGCTGGCGGGGGTAGTAGGCGAGGTTGAGCACGTCGAGGATGCCCGTCTCGCCGTACTCCAGTTCCTTGTTGGGGTAGATCTCCTCATAGTTGACTTGTCGCACGCGCGGGTCGCAGAGCTGCACGAGGTCGTTCTTGATGTGCGAGGGGGTGAGGTTGCTGGTCTGCGAGGTGAAGAGGTTGTCGATGCGGTACCAGGCCATATGGGCGCGGAGGGCGTTGTAGTCGGTGGCGAACGACGAGCCGCCCACGTCCCTGCCGTCGAGGCTGGCGGGGGTCGAGGCCAGCTGCCAGAGGGTGGGCACGGCGAGGTTGGTCGACGACTCGGACGACTCGAAGTCGTCGATGTAGACCGAGCCGTTCGTGCCGATGTCGTCGCTGTGGCTGGCGTGGAGCTGCGCCCATTCGCCCTCGATGCTGAAGTTGGAGGGGGCGGTCGCCTTGATCCAGGGGATGGAGCCGAGGGCGTTGGTCAGCCACATGAAGTCCTTGTTCCACTTGAAGTTGAAGCCGTAGATGGTGTTGCTGATGGGAATCTCGGACATCGACACCTTGGTGGTCAATGGCGTCTCGCTGAGGTTGATGACGGTGGCGCCGAACTTGAGGTCCTTCGACCAGTCGTACTGCAGGTCGAGTCCCATCATCGTCTTGCGCTGCAGCGAGTATTCCGACTGGTCCTCGAGGCTGACGCTGACGTTGGTGCCCGACTCGATGATGGACTCGTTGAGGATGGTGACGATGCCCATCGTGTAGTCGACGGTGTAGTCCGAACCCTCGGTCAGCGTGGTGCCGCCGGCGGTGACCACCACCGAGCCGCGCGCCACGTTCATGGCGCCCAGGTTGATCTCGGCGCCGCTCGAGGCGGAGTATTCACCCTTGATGCGGAACTTGTTGTGCTCGGCGTCCTGCTCGGCGTCGGTGAGGGTCTGGTCGTAGAGGTTCTGGTAGCAGTAGCGGTCGACGAGGGCGGGGTCACCGCCCAGCTTCTCGGCCAGGTGGCTGCCGAAGGGCTCCACGACGGGGAAGATGATGCGGCCTGTCGAGGCGTTGACCGTGTAGCCTGCCACCCAGTCGAACTGTCCGTCGGAGTGGCGCTCCTGGTTGCTGTTGAGCTGGTCGAGGTTCATCACCTTGATCAGGAGCTGCTGGGCAATGGGACCCTCGTTGATATAGTTGGTGTAGACGCCCACCGAGTCGGTCAGGTACTGGATCTGCATCGTGAAGTTCTGCTGCTGCAGGTTGGTCACGCCCATCGAGTAGATGTTCTTCATCATCAGGTCCCAGATGGAGTGCTCGGGGTTGCCGGCGGTCGACTTGAGGAGCTTGACGTAGAGGGTCTTGGAGGTGTTGTCCGAATTGTCCGAAGCGAACTCGCCCACCTGGTAGGTCTGGCCGCCCTTGGTGTACTGGAAGGCGACGGCGAGCACGCAGTCGTCGTCGATCTTGGTCTTGAGCGAGAGGTAGCCCAGGGCCGAGTTGAGCGAGTATTCCGACGACGACAGCAGGCGTGCCGACTCGATCTTTTCGTAGTCGGCGCCGCTCTCCATGGTGCCTCCGCCGGGCACCTGTACGCTGGGCATGAGGCTCGACACCTGAGTGATGTCGCGCAGGCCGGGGTAGTTGTCGCGCAGGGTGGCGTAGAGCTGGTTCGAGCCGTTCTCGGGGGCGGTGGTGCGGTTGTCGGTGGCCCATCCGGTGTGCTGCATCTCGCTGGGGTTGCTCTCGCCGAGGTCGGCGAGTGCCAGGATGTTGCGGGCGTTGTCGTAGCTTGACTTCTTGTTGGTCATCCACACCTCTATCTTGGTGATCTCGACGCCCGAGGCGATGAGGGGCAGCTTGGCCATGTTCTGGTCGTAGGTGTCGCGGAAGTAGTGGCCGAGGAAGTAGTGGCGGTTCTCGTCGTATTCGGTTGGCAGTATCTCGTAGGTGCGCTTGGTGACGCCGCCCTTCGATGAGACGGTCTTCGACGACGACTCCTGCTTGGCGAGCAGGGCGGTCATGGTCAGCTTGCCGAACTGCAGCTTCGACTTGATGCCGAAGAGGGCCGCGCCGCCCGAGATGAGCGAGTTGCCAGTGGTCATCGAGACGTTGCCCGCCTCGAGGTTCTTGATGATGTCGTCCTCCTCGCCGCCGAAGGCGAGCTTGAACTTGGTGGCGTCGAAGTCGAAGGTCGCCTGCGTGTTGTAGTTCAGGTCGAACGACATCTTCGAGCCGACCGATGCCTTCATGTTCAGTTGGATCTGCTCGTCGAAGTCGAAGGTCCACTGGTCGCGGGCGTTCTCCGAGAGGGTGGGGTTGTCCACCACGTTGTGCTTCATGCCCATCGACATCGACGCCGAGCCCTGCGTCTTGACCCTCACGCCGCCGGGGCCGAAGATCTTCTCGGCGGGACCGAGCGAGAACTGCATGTCCAGCAGGTCGAACTCCTGCTTGCCCTCGTCGGCCTCCACCTCCTTGCGGTAGAGGTCGAGGAAGTAGGTGCCGCGCTGCTGGCGCTCGGTGTACTGGCTGTACTCCTGCATCGTCATCGGCACGGGGTGGCCTATCTGGCGGTCGCCCATCATGGTCTTGACGAGGTAGCGGTTGTTCTTCCAGTCGTATTCGACGACGGTCTTGAGGTTCGAGGGGGTCTTGAGGTCGGCGGGGTGCGCCATCTCGAGGTCCTTGGCGCCGTCGGGGGTGGTGGGCGCCACGGGGTAGCGGCTCAGCTCGGTGCTGTCGGCAGGGGCTTCCATCGGGCTTCCCACAGGCGCCTCCATCGGGCTCCCAGCAGGCGTTTCCATTGCGCTCCCAGCAGGCACCTCGGCGACACGGCTGCCCGAGGGAGCCAGGCCGTAAGCCAGGCTTCCTGTCAGCATCACTCCGGTCAGCCCCAACAGGAGCCCCTTCCGGGTGCTATATCGCCTCAAAATGTGCATATGCGCGAAATTTCTAAACTAATAAACGTAGATTATCCGCTTTTATTGTATAAGAAAATTGTCAAAAACTGCAAAAATTGCACCAAAGGCAAAAAAAACCTCAAAAATGTTTTTCTGTTTCGAAAAAATAGCGTATCTTTGCAGCGCATTTTCGAACTGCTGACATCGTGACAGAACGCGAAGCGGATTGTGACAGAACGCAGATCGCTTCTCTCGGACGTGACCGAAGGGAACAACAGATAGGATGGATTTGAACAGATTATTATTTGTTTTTTGTTCAACATTGCATCTCCCCAAAAATCTGTCCCAATCTGTCCAATCTGTTCAATCTGCGTTCAAAAAGATGTCCAATCTGCGTTCAAACAGAAAATCTGTCCAATCTGCGTTCTAAGATTACAACCCTTATACAATAATACACTATGGCAAACAAGATCGTTCTCACCGGTGGCTGCGGCTTCATTGGCAGCCACACCTGCGTCGAACTGCAGAATGCAGGTTACGACGTCGTCATTTTCGACAACCTTTCCAATTCCGAGGCCTCGGTCATCGACGGCATCGAGCGCATCACGGGCAAGCGTCCCGCCTTCTATCAGATCGACTGCACCGACAAGGGCGCCGTCTACCAGGCATTCCAGAAGGAGGGCCCCATCGCCGGTGTCATCCACTTCGCTGCCTCCAAGGCCGTCGGCGAGTCGGTTCAGAAGCCTCTGCTCTACTATCGCAACAACCTCTCCTCACT
>R14__coassemble_953_pt1 | contig 16482 bp, 14 predicted proteins | sample R14__metabat2_high_PE_017 | metagenome-assembled genome bin R14 | reverse complement strand
AATTTGTAAATCGTAAAATAAAAACTAATGAACAAGAACACCGTCATCGGAACCCTCCTGATGTGCCTCCTCCTCTTCGGCTGGATGTGGTACAACCAGCCTAGCCCAGAGCAGATCGAGGCGCAGCGCCACTATCAGGACTCCCTCAAGCGTGCCCAGGCCGAAGCCATCGTCGACCAGGCTGCGCAGGATGAGATTGCCCGCCAGGCATCCGTCGCCGACAGCACCCTCCTGCCTGCCGACAGCGCCCAGGTCGCCCTCCTCGACAGTCTCAACAATGTCAAACTCCAGCAGACCTATGGCACCCTCGCTGCAGCTACCGAAGGCACCGAGCAGCTCATCACCCTCCACAACAACGTCCTCCGTCTGACCCTTTCGACCAAGGGCGGTCAGATGCAGCAGGCCGTGCTGCTCCGCTACGACGACTATCAGGGCGACACCCTCGAGGTCTTCAATGCCAAGAACAACGAGCTCTACTACACGCTCGCCACTCCCAAGGGTTCGTTCAATACCGACCGCTTCTACTTCCGTCCCGTCAACGTCACCGACACCACCGCCACCATGCGCCTCGAGTCGGCTGACGGTGCCATCCTCGACTTCGTCTATGCCCTTGCCGACAGCGACAGCTACCTCGTCAAGTACAGCATCCATACGCAGAACATCGACCGCATGGTCAACGACCGCACCGTGATGCTCAACTGGCGTCAGTCTCTGCCCCGTACCGAGCTGGGCCGTGACTTCGAGAACCGCTACTCGCAGCTCTACTACAAGTACAGCGGCCAGTCCAGCGACGACCTGCGCAGCAGCGGCAGCGAGGACGAGAACATCAGCGGCCGCCTCTGCTGGCTCTCGTTCCAGAACCAGTTCTTCTCCACCATGCTCGTCAGCAACGACCTCTTCACTGCCGGACGTCTGCGCAGCGAGAGCGTCAGCCAGGAGACCGACCCTCAGGTCATCAAGAAGTACTCAGCCGACAACCTCGAGTTCGAGGTCAACACCAACGAGGCTGAGCAGACCATCCCCCTCTGCTTCTACATCGGTCCCAAGGACTACTATGGCCTCAAGCATGTCAGCGACCAGGCAGGCGACTTCGTAGGCAAGACCAACGAGGACCTCGACCTCGAGGACTCCTTCTATCTGGGCTGGCGATTCATCGTCCATTACATCAACTCGTGGGTCGTCATCCCGTTGTTCCACCTGATGGACAAGCACATCCCCTCCTACGGCATCATCATCCTGCTGATGACCCTCTTCATCAAGCTCATCACCTTGCCTATGACCTACAAGTCGTACAAGTCGTCAGCCAAGATGCGCATCGCCCAGCAGTTGCCCGAGATGCAGGCCATCAACGCCAAGTACCCCGATGCCAACGACTCCGAGCAGATGATGAAGAAGCAGCAGGAGGTCATGGCGCTCAACAGCCGTGCCGGTGTCAGCATGGCTGGCGGCTGTCTGCCCATGCTCATCCAGTGGCCTGTGCTCATTGCCCTCTTCTACTTCTTCCCCACCTCCATCGAGCTGCGCCATCAGCCCTTCCTGTGGGCCGATGACCTCTCGACCTACGACTCCATCATCTCCTGGAACTTCAACGTGCCCATCTTCGGCGACCACCTCTCGCTCTTCTGTCTGCTGATGACCGCCACCAACCTCTTCTACACCTGGCTCATGCAGAAGCAGAATCCTTCGCAGCAGTCCATGCCCGGCATGAAGTGGATGATGTACCTGATGCCGCTGATGTTCCTCTTCTTCCTCAACAACTATTCGGCTGGTCTCTCCTACTACTACTTCCTCTCCACCCTCTTCGGCATCCTCATCACCTACGGTATCCGTTGGTCAATGAACGAGGACAAGATCCTGCAGCAGATGAAGGCCAACCTCAAGAAGCCTGCCAAGGCCAAGAAGCAGTCGGGCTGGGTAGCTCGCCTGCAGGAGATCCAGAAGCAGCAGGAGGCTGAGCTCAAGAAGCAACGCGAGGAGCAGGCACGCAAGATGCGCCGATAACTTCATACCTTATATATATTATTATATATTTTGACCCCACGTAGAGTTGTCATCACCGGCATGGGCCTCTGGTCCTGCCTCGGCACCGATTTACAGACCGTTTCAGACGCCTTGCGCCAGGGACGGTCTGGCATTGGTATCTGTCCGGACCGCACCGACTATGGCTATCGCAGCCCCTTGTCGGGCATCGTGCCCCCTGTGCAGCTGCGTGGCATCCTCGACCGTCGTGCCCGTGTCAGCTTCAGCGAACAGGCCGAGTATGCCTATATGGCGACCCGCCAGGCGTTCCAGCAGGCAGGCATTGACGCCGACTACCTCGACCGGCAGGAGGTGGGCTGCATCTTTGGTAACGACAGCACCGCCCTTCCCACCATCGAGTCCGCCCACATCTGCGACCAGCGCCACGACACGGCGCTCGTAGGCCGTGGCGCCGTCTTCCAGAGCATGAACTCCACGGTGACGATGAACCTCTGTCAGGTCTTCCCGTTGCGAGGCATCAGCTTCACCGTTAGCGCCGCCTGTGCCAGCAGCAGCCACTCCATCGGTCTCGCCCTCACCCTCATCCGGCAGGGCATGCAGGACATGGTGCTCTGCGGTGGCGCCCAGGAGACCAACCTCTACTCGATGGTCACCTTCGATGCCATCCAGGCCTTCTCCACCCGCATCGATGCCCCGCAGGAGGCATCGCGTCCCTTCGATGCCGGTCGCGACGGTCTCGTGCCCAGCGGTGGCGCTGCCGCCCTCGTCCTCGAGGAGCGTGAACATGCCCTGGCACGTGGCGCCACGATCCTTGCCGAGGTCATCGGCTACGGCTTCTCGTCCAATGGTGGCGGCGGCATCTCGCATCCCTCCGACCAGGGTTCCTGCCTCGCCATGCAGCGTGCCCTCGACGATGCGCAGGGCTCCCCTGACGACATTGACTACATCAACGCCCACGCCACCTCCACGCCCCAGGGCGACGCGCTCGAGGCACAGGCGCTCCACCGTCTCTTCGACGGTCGCCATGCCTGGATCAGCAGCACCAAGTCGATGACTGGTCACGAGTGCTGGATGGCAGGCGCCTCCGAGGCCATCTATTCGGTCCTCATGATGCAGGGCAGCTTCATTGCCCCCAACATCAACTTCCACGAGCCCGATGCCGATTCGCGTGGCCTCCATCTCGCCACCGAGCCCATCCTCGATACACCGGTGCAGACGGTGCTCAGCAACAGCTTCGGCTTCGGCGGCACCAATGCTGCCCTCGTCCTCCGTCGGCCCTAACTTATAACTTTTAACTTATATAAAAGTGCATCTCACTCCCGCCCTCCAGCGTGCCTATACCCAGGAGCATCTCTCGGCACGTGATGCCCAGCGTCTTGCCCAGTTCATTGACTGGGGTCCTATGGTCTTCCAGGTTAGCCGACTCATGGTCAAGTTCGGCATCCTCGACCTGCTGCGCGATCACAGCGATGGCCTCACCCGTCCTGAGCTCGTCCAGTCGACTGGCCTCACGGACTACGCCGTGCGCATACTCACCGAGGCATCGCTCAGCATAGGCACCATCCTCGTCGATACGGAAACCGAGCGCTTCACGCTCTCCAAGACAGGCTACTTCCTGCTCACCGATCCCTCCACCCGTGCCAACATGGACTTCAACCACGACGTCAACTACGAAGGTCTCTTCCACCTCGAGGAGGCATTGCGCGAGGGACGTCCTGCCGGCCTTGCCCACTTCGGTTCCTGGCCCACGGTCTACGAGGGTCTCTCCCAGCTCCCTGCCGACGCCCAGCGCAGCTGGTTCGGTTTCGACCATTTCTACAGCGACGGCTCCTTCCCCCAGGCGCTCCGCATCGTCCTCGACGAGATGCAGCCCCGCAATCTGCTCGACGTGGGAGGCAACACGGGGCGCTGGGCACTGCAGTGTGTGGGTCATTCGCCCAACGTCGAGGTCACCATCGTCGACCTGCCGCAGCAGCTCGAGATGATGCGCCAGCAGACGCAGTCACTGCCCGGTGCTGACCGCATCCACGGCTATGGCATGAACCTGCTCGACCCGGCTGCCCAATTCCCACAGGACCGTCATTACGACGTCATCTGGATGTCGCAGTTCCTCGACTGCTTCAGTGGCGACGAGATTGTCTCCATCCTCACCCGTGCCGCCCGCATCATGGATGCCGACAGCCGCCTCTGCATCATGGAGACCCTCTGGGATCGCCAGAAGTACGAGACCTCGGCGCTCTGCCTCACCCTCACCAGCGTCTACTTCACCGACATAGCCAATGGCAACTCCAAGATGTACTCCACCGACGCCATGACCGAGTTCGTCCAGCAGTCCGGCCTCCAGGTCGAGACCATCCACGACAACCTCGGTTGGGGCCACAGCATCATGGTATGCCGCAAGTAGCCAGAGCTGACCGACAGCTCCTAACCGACAACTCCTAAATATCCCATTATGACCCGCTCAGAAATAGAACAGAAAGTCACCGACTTCATGATTGACGAGTTCGAGATTGACCCCGCCAAGCTCGTCCCCGAGGCTCGCCTTCGCGAGGACATCGGCATCGACAGCCTCGACCTGGTCGACATCGTCGTCATCTGCGACCGTACCTTCGGCTTCAAGGTCAAGACTGAGGAGATGGCCGATGTAGTCACCCTCTCGCAGTTCTGCGACTACATTGAGGCACATGTCTCATAACCTCCCGACCTCAGGACCTCAAAACTCAGAACCTCAGAACCTCAGGACCTCAGGACCTCAGGACCTCAAAACCTCATAACCTCACCCCCTCCCGACCTCACCCCCTCATGACAACCTCCCAAACCGAACAATGGCAAGGCCATACCGATGGCTTCCAGTGGATGCACCGCTTGCTCATCCGCTCCCTTGCCGTGCTCCCATTGGGTCTCGTCTACGGCATTGCCGCCCTGCTGGTCGTCCCGGTCTATATGCTGGTGCGTCGTGAGGCTTATCGGGTGCAGTATAGGTTGTTCCGCCAGTGCTTCGGAGAGGCGCCGCTGCGAGCCTTCTGCCACGTCTACCTCAACTTCTACCGCTTCTCGCAGGTCATCATTGACCGTTTCGCGGTCTATGGTGGCAGGCGTTATGAGTTCCAGGTCGAAGGACTCGACCTCTACAATCAGCTTGCCGAGGGTGAGGGAGGCTTCATGCAGATCTGCAGCCATTGCGGCAACTACGAGCTTGCTGGCTACGAATTGCGACAGCCCCGCAAGGTGCTCTACATGCTGCTCTTCTCAGGCGAGACGCAGACCGTCATGCAGAACCGTGCCCGCGTCCTGGCTCCCAATGGCGTCCAGCTCGTTCCCTTTGCGCCCGACATGAGCCACATCTTCACGCTCAACAACGCACTCGCCGACGGCAACATCGTCTCTATGGCAGGCGACCGCATCTTTGGCTCCGCCAAGAGCATCTCCTGTCAGTTCTTCGGCCGCACCGTCCGTCTCCCCATGGGTCCCTTCAGCCTCGCCAGTGCCCGTCAGGTGCCCGTCGTCACCATCTTCGTCATGAAGGAGGGGTGGCATCGCTACCGCATCTACGTCCGTCCGCTCACCGCCATTCCCGCCTCTGCAGACGACACGCTGCCCCGCATCAGCAAGCAGGCACTCGCCCAGCAGTACGCCACCGAGCTCGAGCAGATGCTCCGTCGCTACCCCGAGCAGTGGTTCAACTATTTCGACCTCTGGCAATAACTTTTAACTGTTACTCATCCCTTGTACCCCGCACGCGACCTCCTTCCCCAGCAACCACCCTACCTGCTGGTCGACCTTCTGCTCTCCTACGACGACGACACGTCGCAGGCCAGCTACGTGGTGCAGGACGTCCCGCCATTGACAGGCTTCACCCTGATCGTCGAGCACATTGCCCAGACCTGTGCAGCCCGCATTGGCTATTACAACAAGGTGATACTCCATCGCCCCGTCCAGATTGGCTACGTCGGCGCCATCCCCAGCCTCACGGTGCATCGTGCCCCCGTCGTGGGTGAGGAACTGCTCACCACTATCCAGGTGCTCAGTTCCGCCTTCGGCCTCTCGTTGGTCCATGCCCAGGTGCAGGATCGCCAGACCGCCGAACTCCTTGCCGAGGGCGACATCAAGATAGCGCTCAGCGCCTAATCTTTAACTCTTCACTTTTAACTAATAACTCACCCGTGATCCGGATTCTCTCCGACAACATCCTCTCGCCCCTTGGCGAGACCACCGCTGACAACCTGCAGGCAGTCCGAGCCTATCGCTCCGGTCTGCGGGAGCATCATCAGTGGCAGATACCGGAGCCCTTCGTGGCTTCGTTGTTCCAGGATGGGGAAGGGGAGAGGCCCACCTACGAGCAGCTCATCCTGCGTTCCATCCAGCAGTGTCTCGACCCTGCCGTGGTCCGAGGCCGTGTCCTGCTCATCCTTGCCTCCACCAAGGGGCAGACCACCGGATCCGAAGGCGAGACCTTCGGGACGACCGCCCAGCGCATCGTCGAGCGACTCCGCGCAATGTTGCCCGATGCCACCAGCCTCCATTCGCTGACCGTCAGCAATGCCTGCATCAGCGGTCTCTCGGCGCAGATCATTGCCCGGCGCCTCCTCGAGATGGAGGCATGCGACGTCGCCATCGTCACCGGCTGCGACGTCCAGACGCGCTTCATCGTCTCGGGCTTCCAGTCGTTCCATGCCCTGTCGCCCGAGCCCTGCCGTCCCTTCGATGAGGATCGTTGCGGACTCAACCTCGGCGAAGCTGCCGCCACCCTCATCCTGGGTCGATGCTCCGCATCCGAGCTCCAACCCACTGACTGGGTGCTCCTGCCCGGCTTCATGCGCAACGACGCCTATCACATCTCTGCCCCTTCGCGCACGGCCGAAGGCTCCACCCTCGCCCTTCAGGCAGCCATGCAGGCATCTTCGCTCCGAGCCGACGACCTGCTCACCATCAGCGCTCACGGCACCGCCACTCTCTACAACGACGACATGGAGTCGCAGGCAGTCAACCGGGCAGGCCTCCAGCAGCTCCCCGTCAGCAGTCTCAAGGGCTACTTCGGTCACACGATGGGTGCAGCCGGCATCCTCGAGTCCATCGTCACTCTCCATGCCCTGCAAGAGGGTTGGATACCGGGCACCCTCGGCTATCATGCCCTCGGTACACTTCGCCCCCTTCAGGTCTCAGCTGAGCACCAGACCCTCGACGCTATCAGCCCCACCGGGCTCCAGACCCTCGAAGCCACCATTCCTTCATCGTCCCAGCCCCTCGATGCAGTTGCTCCTTCCTCCTTCCCCGGCGGCAAGACCTTCCTCAAACTCATCTCCGGCTTCGGTGGCTGCAATGCCGCCATGCCCTATCGTCAAGGCTTCCTCCCGTTGAAGGAAGGGGAGGGGAGGGGTCAGGAGACAATCGACGAATCCCATCAGCTAGCGACCGATGAATCCAATCAGTTAGCGACCGATGAATCCAATCAGTTGGCGACCATCCATCCCGCCTGTCTGCATCATCTCCTGCTCACGCCCACCCGGATTGAATTAGATGGCGTCTCACTTTGGAACGACAATTCGGTTCATCTGGTCGATGTCTACAAGCATTTCGTCGGAGACTACCCCCGCTTCTACAAGATGGATGCGTTGGCACGACTCGGCTTCCTCGCCTCAGAACTTCTCATCAGGAATGCTAGCCCCGATGCAGGTCAAGGGAGCTCTCCGTCAACAGAAGCCAGTCCAGTGCGCACTCCCGACTCCGTCCTCCTGATGGGCATCACCGCCAGCCTTTCCGCTGACCGCCAGTATGAGCGCAGCATTCAGCCCGGACCCGACTATTTCCCTTCGCCGTCCGACTTCGTCTATACGTTGCCCAACATCGTCACGGGCGAAATTGCCATGCGTCACCACATCCACGGTGAGACGTGCTATCTGGCCCTACAGCAGCGTGACGAGTCGCTCATCGACCAGCTCGTCCGTCAGGCGTTTCTCGACCCCGAAACCCACCTCCTCCTGGCAGGCTGGATCGACGCCCCCGACGATGAGCATTTCATTGCAGACCTCAGTCTCTACGAAGTACCCCCGACGCAATATTAAGTTTCCGGTGATTCCGGCAAATCCAGTGCTTCCGGGAAATCCGGCACTTCCGGGAAATCCGGCACTCCCCGCACTCCCCGCACTTCCCGGCCATTTCTTTCAGTAACTCTATAACACTCTTATTCAAAATATGGAACAGCTTATTCAGACCCTCAAGCAGCAAGTCATCGAAGCCCTCAACCTCGAGGACCTCACTCCTGACGACATCGACGCCGACGCACCTCTCTTCGGCGAAGGCCTTGGCCTCGACTCCATCGATGCCCTTGAGCTCATTGTCCTCCTCGAGAAGTACTACGGCATCCGCTTCCAGTCGCCCGCTCAGGGCAAGGAGGTCTTCCAGTCCATCCGCGTCATGGCTGAGTTCATTCAGAAGAACCGCACCAAGTAAATTCCCCTGATCCCCATGCCCCGCATCGTCCTCACCGGTTCCGGCATCGTCACCGCCCTCGGCATTGGCAAGGCAGCCAACCTCGAGGCGCTGCAGTCGCAGCGCTCTGGCATCGCCGAGGTGCAGTACCTCACCACCTCGCATCACGAGCTCCCCGTAGGAGAAGTCAAGCGCTCCAACCAGGAGCTCCAGGCGCTCGTGGGCGTACCTTCCGATGGCAATGGCGCCCCCAGCCGTACCGCACTGCTGGGCCGTCTGGCATTGCGTGAGGCACTCCAGGAGGCAGGTCTCTGTCAGGACGGTCAACGCGAGGCAGGCTTCTGCCACAACAGCGTGACAGATTGCGAGGCGCTCCAGTCCATCCCCCTCATCTCCGGCACCACCGTCGGTGGCATGGACCGTGCTGAGATCGACATCCTCCGCATCGATCCCGATGACGGCGACACGATGATGCAGGCGATGCTGCAGAGCCGTTCCGACTGTGGAACCAACACCCTCGAGATGGCGAGTGCATTTGGCACGTTCGCCTATGTCGACACCCTCTCCACAGCCTGCTCCTCGGCAGCCAATGCCGTCGCCCTTGCCGCCGACCTCATCCAGTCGGGGCAATACGAATGCGTCGTGGCAGGCGGCTCCGAGGCGCTCTCGTTGCTCCACTTCAATGGCTTCAATGCCCTCATGATCCTCGACCATGAGCCCTGCCGTCCCTTCGACCAGACCCGAGCCGGTCTCAATCTGGGCGAAGGTGCCGCCTATGTCGTCCTCGAGAGCGAGGAGCACGCCCTGCGTCGTGGCGCCACCCCGCTGGCGGTACTCAGTGGCTATGCCAACGCCTGCGATGCCTACCATCAGACAGCATCCAGTCCTGAAGGCGAAGGAGCCTACCTTGCCATGAGTCAGGCACTCCGCATGGCTGGCCTCCAGCCCTCCGACATCGCCTACGTCAACTGTCACGGCACCGGCACCCCCAACAACGACCCCTCCGAGCTCCATGCCATGCGCCGTCTCTTCGGCGATGCCACGCTCCCCCCTTACAGTTCCACCAAGGGCTTCACCGGCCACACCACCAGTGCCTCCGGCAGCATCGAGCTCGTCTTCTGTCTCCTTGCCCTCCGTCACCACTTCCTTCCCGTCAGTCTCGGCTGTATTCAGCCTCTCGACCCCGACTTCCCGCCCCTCATGGCGAAGAGTTTGGAGTCAACGACTTCTGACTCGGAGTCAATAACCCCTCACTCGGAGTCAATAACCCCTCACTCGGAACTATCAACTAATGACTCCGAGTTCAGTCGGTCATCCATTCTATGCAATGCCTTCGGCTTCGGAGGCAATGACACCTCCATCGTCCTCTCCTCCTACCAGGCTTCTGACTCGGAATCAATAACTAACAGCTCCGAGCCTCAGGCTCCTGACACGGAATCAATAACTAACAGCTCCGAGCCCCGCCCGGTCTACATCCTTGCCCATCGCCTCCTCACCGCCCAGGATGCCGACCCCAATTTCCGCGACTACATGACCCCTGGCGATGCCCGTCGCCTCGGACGCATGCTCAAGCGCACCCTCGTCGTCAGTCGCCAGGCGCTTCAGGAGGGCGGCATTGCGCAGCCCGACGCCATCATCACCGGCACCAAGTGGGGCAGCATGGACAGCAGCCGACTCTTCTTCACCGACATGTACCACAACGGAGAGCAGCTCCTGTCGCCCACCCATTTCATGCAGTCCACCCACAACACCATCGGTTCGCTCATAGCCATCCAGACCCGCAACCATGGCTACAACTGCACCCATTCGCAGGGCGATGACTCGCTGCGCTGTGCCCTCCACGACGCCTGGACGCAGATGCAGCTCGGTCGCATCCATTCCGCCCTCGTCGGCCTGCACGACTGCCTCCCCGAGCTCCACAACGAAGCGTACCTCCTCTGTACCGCCGATGCCCTGCCCGAAGGCGCAGATCCGCATGATTATGCAGAGTTGATAGTCGAATAATCGGGATGACCAATAACAAGGGTGTCAATAACTCCTTGTTCGTGACATCCTGACTAATAACTATTGACTAATAACTTTTTCCCCTCCGAAAAAATGCCCCTCCTCCCCATCGCCCTCATTCAGTCCCTGCTGCTCTGTGCAGGGCAGGTGCTGGTCAAGCTGGCGCTCAGCCGCATTGACCGGTTCGAGTGGTCATGGCGTTTCGTGAGTTCGCAGCTCACCAACTGGTGGTGGCTCCTCTGTGGCATCAGTTTCGTCAGTGCTGGCGTGCTCTGGGCCTATATCCTCCGACATTATCCCTTCAGCCAGGCCTATCCGCTCAGCTCCATGGCATACGTCTTCGGGCTCCTTGCCGCCTGGCTCCTCTTCGGCGAGGCCATCCGTCCCACCACCTGCCTGGGCATCCTCCTCATCATGGCAGGTTGTTATCTCGTAGCCCGATGAACAGCATGTACACCCTCCTCCCCGGCGGACGCGTCCAGCTCCATGCCGACCATCCCGTCTATGCTGCCCACTTCCCGGGTCAGCCCGTCACCCCCGGTGCCGTCCTCATCCAGATTGTTCACGACGTCATCGTCGGCGGTCTTGCCGATGCCTCTTCCGACAGTCCACTCGTTGACTCCGAGGCTTGCCTTGTCGCTCCTGACACCCGCTTGCTCAAGGTCACGCAGGTCAAGTTCCTCGCCCTCCTCGATCCTCGTGAGCATCCCGAGGTCGAGGTCCATGTCACCTCCACCGCACCTGGCACCTATCGCGCCACCATCACCGCCACCGAGCTGCTCATCGCACGCATGACGCTCGCGTTTGCTAGGTGATTTGGCGGGGTTGGCCAGAGCTCCCGGATTTTCCGGATCTCCCGGACTTATCTCTTTACCTTTTTACCCTTCCCCATGCGTCCTGTCGTCCTCCTTCCCACCTACAACAACGCCTCGACGTTGACTGCCGTCCTCGACCGCACCTGGTCGCAGACGCAAGACATCCTGGTGGTCAATGACGGCAGCACCGACGAGACCCTCCAGCTCCTCCAGCAGTATCCCCATCCCATTCACTTCGTCACCTATCCCGACAACCGGGGCAAAGGCAGCGCCCTCGTCACCGGCTTCCGCGAGGCGCTCCGTCTCGGCTACGACTACGCCATCACGCTCGACTCCGACGGCCAGCACTATCCCGAGGACCTGCCCCTCTTCTTCGCCCAGCTCCATGTCCTCACCGAGCCCACCCTCATCGTTGGCTCGCGCACCGTCGTTCAGGCCAACAAGTCGCGCGGAGCCATCTTCGCCACCTACTTCGGCAACTTCTGGTTCGCCTTCCAGACGTGGCAGTACCTTCCCGACACGCAGTCGGGCTTCCGTGCCTATCCGTTGCACCACCTCCACGGCCTCGCTCACATCACCTCGCGCTACGAAGCCGAACTCGAGCTCCTCGTCTTCGCCGCGTGGCATGGCGTCCGTCTCGGCACCCTCCCCATCCGCGTCTATTATCCCCCGCGCGAAGAGCGCGTCTCGCACTTCCGTCCCTGCCAGGACTTCCTCCGCATCTTTGCCCTCAACACCCTCCTCTTCTTTGCCTCCCTCCTCTACGGCTGGTGGTCCATGCTCTATCACCGCCTGCGCCGCGCTCTCCGTTGACCTCTGACCCTTGTCCATGTCGCAGCGCAACGTTGCCGGCCTTTCTCTCCCAGATTACGAAAATCATTCCCAACGTTGCCATTCCGTTCTCTGTTCGCTGCAATCCCCCTATCTTTGCCCCGCCAAAATCGCACCAGCGTCCTCTTCTCCCCATCGGGTGAGGCTCCACGGTGGACGATTCCCTGGCATATGTATCAACTCAAAACAGCAAAGATAATGAACAAGACATTCCTTTCCTCATCCGCACTCATGGCCACCGTCCTGATGGCTACCTCATGCAACGACAGCGACTTCCTCGACGACAGCACCTCCTCAGCCCGCACCACGGCCAATGCCGCTGCCGACCTCACCCGCGGCAACAACGTCATGATCTACGAGGCCGACCAGCTTGCTGACCAGAGCTTCCCCGTCACCCTCGAGGGCAACGACGTCATCCTCTCCAACGTCAACCCCAACCTCTCCTACCAATGCGTCAAGAGCGACGGCCAATGGGTCATCAAGACCCACCTGAAGGCCGACGAGACGCCTCCCATCTGTATGGACCAGGTGACCATCAGTTCCGCCGCCAACCCCAAGCTGCAGAAGACCGTCACCGTCGTCGTGCGCCAGTCCGGCAGCGAGACGCGTGCCAGCTTCGACGACATAGGCACTCGTTTCTGCCAGGTGCTCGGCGGAGGCATTGACCCGCTGGAAGATGTCGGCCTCTGGCACAGCAACATCCTCGACATGGATGCCGTCGTAGCCTGCAAGGCGCTGCAGTACACCACCAATGGGCAGGAGACCTACTACACCAGCCACGAGGCATCTGACTACAACCGTCTCTACGCCATGCATCAGAACGAAGGTGGACTGAACCTCTCCCTCCCCATCAAAAACTTCGTCTTAGGCGTCAAGACAGGATTCCACGAGAAGTGTGCCCAGACGACGGAGAACAAGTACGAATACCTCACCTCCTCAGTCTGCACCTATTGGGCACAGGGCTACGTCGACGATGACCGCCTCTACAGCATCATCAATCCCACCGACACCCTTCGGATCAAGCATCCCTTCCTTGCCGTCTGCTCCACCACCCTCTGCAATGTGCTCAACAACCCCGCCAGCCCCGAGTACCAGAAGTACGCCAACAACGACGCAGGCATCATAGCGCTGCTCGACCGTTATGGCAGCCACTTCTTCACCGGTTGCCTCCTGGGTGGACGTGCCGAGTTCAACTGGTCGAAGCGTCGTGACTTCTCGTCACGCGAGCTCAGCTGGGACCTCAGTGTCCAGCTCGGCCTCGAAGGAAAGGGCGAGTGTGCCAAGGATTCGACCGTCGAAAACTCCATCAACCGCACTAATGGCAAGAAGGACACCACAACCGTGGCAAAGACCGTCGTGACCCAGCACCTCCAGGCCAAGGGTAGTAGCACTAGCTCGGTCAACTACGCCCATACCGAGAGCGATATCAGGGAGTCAGAGCAGGTCCAGATCTTCAGCGACTCTCGAATGTTCGGTGGCAATGGCACCCAGAACACCAAGTATGCCGACTGGATACTTACCGACGACCCAGCCAACTGGATACCCATTGCCTACTGCACCAAGTCCAAGCTCGATGACATGAACCAGAGCCACTGCGCCGTGTCCAAGGTGCAGAACCCCTTTGTCCACAGCATCCTCGAGCTTTGCGACTCCATCAGCAGCCCTGACCGCTACAATGCCATCAAGCGGATGATCACGCCCGATGCGAACGACTGCGGCAAGATCCCTTACTACGACAAGAAGGACCTCTATATCAGAGACACCAATACGGAAGACCGCCCGGTCATCGCCGACTGCACCTTCGAGTGGATCGAAGCCAAGAACTACAACATCGGCAGCCTGGCCACCCCGAAGCTCAAGGCACATCCTGTGGATGGCAAGCTGCGCATGTACTATCCCATGGTGCTCAATCCCAACTGCTTCAACCCCGGCAAGGACCTCGGCAGAGCGGCAATCGTCGTCACGGGCGACTTCATAGGCACCAGCAAGGACAACGATGGCGGACGCCTGATCTTCTACTATGCGCTCGACTGGAGCAGCAACACCGATGGCATCATCAACATCCGCATCGACAAGAAGACCGGCATCTCCAATAAGGCAGCAGCTGGTGGCGACTGGCCCTGTGGCACCCGAACAGGTAAAGGCTGGAGTGGCGATCCCTGGAATGGCGACAACTACCTCATCGTGACCTATGGCAACAAGGATACCCCCGCCGAGGACAAGATCACGGGCGTCGGCCTCTACTTCACTGAGTACGATACCGACAATGGCAATCACCGTGGTGAGGTCTACGCCAGCAGTGGCGGTACCGAATGGGTCAGCTTCGGCAGGTACAACCGTTCGGATCAGGACTACTTCGAGTCTTACTTCGGCAAGAAAGAGACCAGCTGGGTACGCTGCGAGAGAGCCGTCTTGTGTTCGGATGGCGTGACCCGCAAGGGTCAGGACCGCATCGTCGACATCAAGAATTGTTCCGAGCCGCACACCGCCAATGTCTGCTACACCAAGAAGGCCATCACCCGCGACATGACTGGCTACACTATCGTCGATGGCGATCGCTCTTTCACCAAGACCTCGCCCATCAGTGTCCCCCTCCCTTATTGAGACCAATGACTTGTCAGGGGGGTCGGAACAGCAAGTTCCGGCTCCCCTGATAAGTTTTTTTTGAGCAACGAGGGTGGCAAATGATTGCATCAAAGACCGAAAATGCGCCCCATGACCGAAATTCTGCCCTCCGTTTTTGGTCATCTGGGACAAAAAGCATATCTTTGCACCTTGTATATAATACTCATCAATTTATCTAAAACAACAGAAATACGTAAAATCTTTACAATGGCAGCCCTTGCTGCCGCAGTCCTCCCGTCATTCACGGCATGTGGAGGAAGCAACAATGACAACGACGACGAACAAAAGGACGTCATCGAGCAGACCACCTATCATGTCGCAGACTATGCAGTGATCATCAGTAAGAACCTGTTCGACAATACCGAAGGCAAGCAGGTGACCTTCACCTATTCCACCCCCAGCAACGCCTCCAAGACCCAGGCCGTCAAGTTCGAGCAGCTCCCTGCCGACGACGGGATGGTGAAGGCGGAAGGTGTAGACCTCTACATGGCCGAACTGACACTCTTCGAAACCAAGACCGGTGACTACAACATCGAGGCCTCCATGCAGTGTGTCAGCAATCCCACAGACTGCTCTGAGGCCCAGATCTACAAGGTAGCTACCTACACCAATGTCGCTACGACCACCGATCCCGACACCTACAAGGGCAATGTCGGTGGCACGATTAAGAATCTTACAGGAGTCTCTGCCGACAAGTTCAGCGAATTCTTCGACGCAATGCAGGCCACTCTCCCTGTCCTCAAGGGCACCTTCAAGTAAGGGGCGGTCTTTCTCTGGGTAGGTCTCTCTCTCTGCGAGCTGACCTGCTTCCCGCCCTTCCTCAGCGGGCCTCCGTTGTCTGCCAGACGACAGGGGTCCGCTTGTCACTTTCCCCCTCCTTCTGTCAGCGGGATCAGGGGCCCAACTCTTTAACTTTTTAACTCTTTAACTTTTTAACTTTTTACCTTCACCCTCCCCTTGTCACGCCTCCTGACCTACTACTGCTTCACCTGTTTCGTCCTGATTGTCCTCTTCGTGGTCTTTCCGGTCGCACTGACGTGTCGCCTCCTCTGGCCGCACAGCCAGGCGCGCAAGGCGTGGCTCCACCGCTACCTCCACCGCGTCTTCGTCTGGTGCTCCCACCACTTCCCCTGCGTCAACATCCAGGTCAATGACCTTCGCCCTTCTTCATCCACAGCTCCCGCTGATGTAACAGGTTCCTCCCAGTACGAGAGGACGGGGGGAGGGTCCATCCTCATCTCCAACCACCAGTCCCACCTCGACCTTCTCTGCATCCTCATCCTCCATCCCCGCATCGTCTGCGTCGTCGCCGACTGGGTGTGGAGCTTCCCCCTCTTTGCCCCCGTCATCCGCTACCTCGACTACATCCCCGCCTCGCTCGGCGTCGAGCAGCAGCAGGAGCGCATCCGTGTGCTCCTTGCCCAGGGTTACGACGTGCTCATCTTCCCTGAGGGCACCCGCACCCTCGACGGCCGCCTCCAGCGCTTCCATCGCGGCGCCTTCTACCTCGCCGAGCAGTTGCAGGTTCCCCTGCAGCCCGTCCATATCCGTGGCGCCTACGACGTCCTCCCCAAGACCGACTTCACCCTCCATCCCGGCACCATCCACGTCACCCTCCATCCCTCTATCCCCGTCCCACACACCGACTACCGCGTCCTCACCCGCCAGGTCCACGCCTTCTACCAGCACCTCGAATCCCCTGTCACATCCTCCACCCATTCTTTTTCCCCCGGCGAAGCAGGGGAAAAAGGCTCCCCCCATAAAGGGGGGGCGGGGGGAGGGTCTATTATTGGTGCCG
>R14__coassemble_951_pt1 | contig 16491 bp, 10 predicted proteins | sample R14__metabat2_high_PE_017 | metagenome-assembled genome bin R14 | reverse complement strand
TTAGTGTCAAAAATTATGCTCTTGCACATCCCCATATTGAACACCCCCCCCAATACCAACTAACAAAAACATATCATCACCACTACTATGGCAAACGTTCCATTCAAGTATGCGCCCATGTTCCAGAAGGGCGAAGACAAGACCGAGTATTACCTGCTCTCGAAAGAGGGCGTGTCGGTCAGCCAGTTCGAAGGACACGAAATCCTCAAGGTCTCTCCTGAAGCTTTGACCCTGCTCTCACAGCAGGCATTCCACGACGTGGAGTTCATGCTCCGCCGCGAGCACAACGAGATGGTCGCCAAGATCCTGCGCGACCCCGAAGCATCCGAGAACGACAAGTACGTCGCCCTGCAGTTCCTGCGCAATGCCGAGACCTCGGTCAAGGGCATCCTGCCCTTCTGCCAGGACACCGGCACCGCCATCATCCACGCCGAGAAGGGCCAGCAGGTCTGGACCGGCTTCGAGGACGAGGAGGCACTGGCACGCGGCGTCTACAACACCTATACCGAGGACAACCTGCGCTATTCGCAGAATGCCCCACTGACCATGTACGACGAGGTCAACACCAAGTGCAACCTCCCCGCCCAGATTGACATCGAGGCCACCGAGGGCGCCGAGTACCGCTTCATCTGCGTAGCCAAGGGTGGTGGTTCGGCCAACAAGACCTACTTCTACCCCATGACCAAGGCCCTGATCCAGAACGAAGGCACCCTGCTGCCCTGGCTCGTCGAGGAGATCAAGCACTTCGGCACCGCAGCCTGCCCTCCCTACCACATCTGCGTCGTCATCGGCGGCACCTCGGCCGAGAAGAACCTCCTCACCGTCAAGCTAGGCTCCATCAAGTACTACGACTCGCTGCCTACCACCGGCGATGAGACGGGCCGTGCCTTCCGCGACCTCGACCTCGAGCAGAAGCTGCTCAAGAAGGTCTACGAGATCGGCCTCGGCGCACAGTTCGGCGGCAAGTACCTGGCTCACGACATCCGCGTCATCCGCCTGCCCCGTCACGGTGCCTCGCTGCCCGTCGGCATGGGCGTCAGCTGCTCCGCCGACCGCAACATCAAGGCCAAGATCAACAAGGACGGCATCTGGATCGAGAAGATGGATGCCAACCCCGGCGAACTCATCCCCGAGGAGCTCCGTCAGCCAGGCGAGGGCGGCAAGGGTGTCGAGATCGACCTCAACCAGGGCATCGATGCCGTGCGTCAGGAGCTCTCGAAGTATCCCGTCTCGACCCGCGTCAACCTCAAGGGCACCATCATCGTGGCCCGTGACATCGCTCACGCCAAGCTCAAGGCACGTCTCGATGCAGGCGAGGGCATGCCCCAGTACTTCAAGGATCATCCCGTCCTCTATGCCGGACCCGCCAAGACGCCTGCAGGCTATCCCTGCGGTTCGATGGGTCCCACCACGGCAGGACGCATGGATCCCTACGTCGACGAGTTCCAGGCCAATGGCGGCAGCCTCGTGATGATCGCCAAGGGCAACCGCTCGCAGCAGGTCACCGACGCCTGCCGTAAGCACGGAGGCTTCTACCTCGGCACCATCGGCGGCGTCGCTGCCGTCCTGTCGCAGTCGAGCATCAAGTCCATCGAGTGTGTCGAGTTCCCCGAGCTCGGCATGGAGGCTGTCTGGAAGATCGAGGTCGAGGACTTCCCCGCCTTCATCCTCGTCGACGACAAGGGCAATGACTTCTTCAAGCAGCTCAAGCCCTGCACCGGTTGCACCATCCTCTAAGAAAATTAGAAGTTAAAAGTCAAGAATGGACCAGCCCCACCTATCGCCCCTTACTCCACTGACACAGCGGCGGTCATTTCTTGACTTTTAACTTATAACTATTAACCCCCCCTTTCTCAAACTCACATCATGTTCTTTGCAATTCTCAAGCTGCTGGGCTCCCTTGCCCTGCTGATGTACGGTATGAAGTCGATGAGCGAGAGCCTCCAGAAGATGGCAGGCCCTGCGCTGCGTCACACACTTCAGGCCATGACCACCAACCGCTTCACCGGCATCCTGACCGGTGCGCTCGTCACCGCCTCCGTGCAGTCGTCCACCGCCACCACCGTGATGACCGTCTCGTTCGTCAACGCTGGATTGCTCACCCTTGCCCAGGCCATCTCCATCATCATGGGTGCCAACATCGGTACCACCCTCACAGCATGGATCATGTCGGCCGGCTTCTCGTTCAACATCACCGACTTCGTCTGGCCTGCCTTCTTCATCGGCGTACTGCTGATCTATTCCAAGAAGCGCAAGATCATCGGTGACTTCCTCTTCGGCGTCTCGTTCCTGCTGCTCGGACTCGGCACCCTCAAGGCCACCGGCACCGACATGCACCTCGAGAACATCCCCGCCGTCCTGACCTTCTTCCAGTCGTTCGGCGACAACTACGGCTCCTACCTACTGTTCCTCCTCATCGGCGGCGTGATGACCATGTGCGTCCAGTCGTCAGCAGCCGTCATGGCCATCACCATGACCCTCTGCTCGACCGGCGTGCTGCCCATCTACCTCGGCATCGCCCTCGTCATGGGTGAGAACATCGGCACCACTGTCACCTCCAACATCGCCGCCATGACCGCCAACACGCAGGCACGTCGTGCCGCCTTCGGCCACATGTTCTTCAACATCTTCGGCGTCGTCTGGGTGCTCTGCGTCTTCCGTCCCTTCGTCAACATGGTCTGCGGCATCGTCGGCATGGACATCACCCAGCCCGATCCCGTCAAGCTGCCGTTCGTCCTGGCTACGTTCCACACGATGTTCAACATCATCAACACCTGCATCCTCGTGGGCTTCATCAAGTACATCGAGAAGGTGGTCTGCTACGTCATCAAGGGCAAGAAGAAGGGTGCCGAGGACGACGACGAGGACTTCAAGCTGCAGTTCATCTCGGGTGGCATCATGGCTACCCCTGAGCTCTCCGTGCTCGAGGCTCGCAAGGAGATCGGCCAGTTCGGCAAGCGCATGCAGCGCATGTTCGGCATGGTCGAGGACCTGATGGACGAGAAGGACGACGAGAAGTTCGTCAAGCTCTTCACCCGCATCGAGAAGTACGAGGGCATCTCGGACAACATGGAGGTCGAGATTGGCAAGTACCTCAACGAGGTATCAGACAACCACCTCTCCGACGAGACCAAGGGCAAGATCCGCTCGATGCTCCGCGAGGTCAGCGAGCTGGAGTCGATTGGCGATGCCGCCTACAACTGCGCCCGTGTGCTCAACCGCCGTCACAAGTCGAGCGAGGACTACACCGAGAAGCAGATGCAGAACATCAAGTCGATGTTCAGCCTCGTCCAGAAGTCGCTCTCTGCCATGAACCAACTGTTCACCAAGAACCTCGAGGAGATCGACCCCAACGTCTCGTTCAACATCGAGACCGAGATCAACAACTTCCGCGACCTCATCAAGGTACAGAACATCAACGATGTCGACAACCACGTCTACACCTACTCCGTCGGCTCGATGTACATGGACCTCATCAACGAGTGCGAGAAGCTGGGTGACTACGTAGTCAACGTCGTCGAGGCACGCACCGACGTCAAGGAGAAGAAGCAGTAAAGGCTCCTCTGACCCACCATACGCAAGGCACGCATCCCCCCTCGGGATGCGTGCCTTTATTTCATCTCCCTCCATGGGATGCCTACCCTCATTTCCTTGTACGCCCTGATCGCAGTCATTCATAACGTCTCAGTAGCAGATGTCGAGGTCGAGCAGGATGGGCAAATGGTCGCTCAGTCCCCCCTCGTACCGATAGCCGTAATAGCTTCGCCTGGGACGGTGACCGAGGTGCACCTCGTCGGCAGTCAGCATGAAAGGCAATGCGAATGCCCTTGCATTGCCCACCCTCGTTCGTGGCGACCAATTATGAATTATGAATTCTGAATTATGAATTGAATCATGAATTATGAATTCTGAATTATGAATTGAATCAATTATGAACTGATCCAGCCATCCCCACTCCCCCTGATACTTATGGCTGGCATAGCAGCCAGGCTTCCGCTTGAGTTCCCGCTGCAGAGGCAGCATGAGGTTGCAGAAGCCCCTGCCCCACCAGCAGCGGCGCGCCGAGGGAGTGTCGTTCATGTCGCCCATCACGATGACCCGGGGGCACCGACGCACCCCGACGAGGCTGTCAGCCACGTGCATCACCGTCCGGTGGGCGGCATCACGTCCGGGCTGGCTCTGCTTCGCACCGCCCAGTTGGCTGGGCAGGTGGCACACCAGCACGTCCAGCGTGTCGCCATTGACCAACCTACCAGCAGCATGCAGCACGTCGCGCGTCGGCTTCACCCCGTCCGGCATCACGACGCGATGCCCCTCGGCTGAGATCAGCCGGAAGTCGAAGGGCTGGTAGAGCAGCGCCGTCTGTATGCCGCGCTGGTCGGGGCCGTGCGTCACCACATACCTGTAATGCTGGTCCCAGAGCGAGGTGTGCCGCGTCCAATAGTCCATCACGCTGTCGCCCTCCACCTCGGCGAGACCCACCAGCATCGGCGCCCTGCCGCCACCGGCAGCCAGGATGACGCGTGTCAGCTGCGTCAGCTTCTGCCGCAGTCGACCCCGAGTCCAGTGCCTCGTCCCCTCAGGCGTGAACTCGTCGTCGTCCGTCTCCGGGTCTTCCTCCGGCCAGAACGCATTCTCCACGTTCCAGAACATCACCTGCTGCCGCTGCACGTGGCTCACGGTGTCCTGCGCATTCAATGGAAGGTCACAAAGAATACACAACATCCAAACGAAAGTAACCAGCCTGCAGAATTTGCTGAATGCCATCCAACAGAACCCACGACGCCCGGCCACACCCGACATCCCACCACGCCCGGCCACACTCGGGATCCCTCGACGCCGGGTCACTCCCGTCATCCCACGACGCCCCGAAGGGGCAATGGTTTCCATAGCCCAGGGCAACGCCCTGGGTTTCATCCACGTCCACGTCAATCCACCCGCCCTGTAAGGGCAAAAGTATGATTCCCTGACAATATAGACTTTTGCCCCTTCAGGGCGAAGGCATGCCCACATCGTACAACCCAGGGCGTTGCCCTGGGCTATAGAATCCCCTGCCCCATTCGGGGCGTCAATTTTGCAAGGGGTCCAACGACGCCCCGTCACACACGGCATCCCACGACGCCCGGCCACACACGGCGACTCACGATGCCCCGTCACACACGGTAACCCACAACGCCCCGTCACACCCGGTGACTCACGACGCCCCGAAGGGGCAACGGTTTCCATACCCCAGGGCATCGCCCTGGGGTATGATTTTTTCCTAATCCGCGAACACATACCGCTCGTCGTACTCAATCCCATACAACTGAAGGAACTTCAAATACTCGTCACGAAACGACACCTTCCGATGATGTTCCTCCTGATTCTTGATATACTGTAATGTCGTTTCCACCACCGACTGGCTCACTGAATATGCTGCATAACCACCCTGCCACGCAAAGTTCCCATAATAACGGTCAATAGACTTTATCCATCGGCTGCTATTACGTTTGATTTCTTCCAACAGATGCGATACAGTGCATTCGCGTCCTAAGAGGCACAACGCATGTACATGATCATCTATGCCATTGACATAAATATTGATGCATCCTGCTGCATTTATCAATTCTCCCAAATAGGCGAAGACACGACTTTGGTCTTCGCGTCGGATAGTCGGGCTATTGCTCTTGATATGAAAAATCAAATGCAAATAGACTTTACTCAAAGATTGTGACATTTTGTATTATTTTATTTTTAAATGAATAAATTTCGGACATAAAAAAAGTGACTCACAACGCCCCGAAGGGGCAATGGTTTCCATAGCCCAGCATCGCCCTGGGCAACCTAGGCAACCTGGGCAACATCCTATGCGTGCAGAATTCCCCCTATCAACCAGAAACCGGACCACCCTCACGAAGAGAATGGTCCGGTCCTGTGCCTTGTATCAAGACTCGATTCGAGTTAAGCCTCCTCAGCAGGAGCCTCGGTCTCAGCAGCAGCAGCCTCAGCGGCAGCGGCAGCCTCAGCAGCCTCAGCAGCAGCCTTGGCAGCGAGCTCAGCCTTCTTGGCAGCCAGAGCCTCAGCCTTGGCGTTCTTGACAGCGACCTCAGCATTGGCAGCCTCAGCAGCAGCCTTGGCAGCAGCCTCAGCCAGACCAGAGACCTTCTTGGCAACCTTAGCCTCCTTGGCAGCCTTCCAGGCGTCAAACTTAGCCTTGGCCTGCTCCTCGGTCAGTGCACCCTTCTTGATGCCACCATCCAGGTGCTTCATCAGGAGGACACCCTCGTACGAGAGGATCTTCTCGACGGTGAGAGTGGGGACTGCACCGGTCTCTACCCAATAGAGAGCGCGCTCGAAGTTGAGATTAATAGTAGCAGGGTTGGTGTTGGGATTGTAAGTACCGATCTTCTCAATATACTTACCATCACGTGGCGCTCTGCTATCTGCGACTACGATGCTGTAGACAGCGTAGTCCATGTGACCATGTCGTGCAAGACGGATCTTTGTAGCCATTTCGCAAATTGATTTTTTAGATGTTAATACTTGTGCAATCCTGGGCGGGACTTGAGCGAACGCGTCGCTATTCCCCGGTTTTGCGGGTGCAAAGATAGCAATTTTATTTGATTCAACCAAATTTTTGTGCTCAAAATATCACTATTGGCTGAATTTTCTTGAATTATCGACTAAACTTCGCTAAATTTGCAACGTCAAAAAGACAAAACAATTGGGCTATTGGACAATCGGACAATTTACTATTGGACAATAATCTATTATAAACTATTTAATTCCTCAAGAACAATGAAGAAGACTATTTTCGCAGCTCTCTGCTGCATGGTATTGAGCCTCGGTAGTGCAATGGCACAAGATGAGATGCCCCAGACGCAGGGCGGCCCCCGCGGCGGACGCGGCATGCGCGGTCGTGCCGAGATCCAGCTCGCCGACACCGCCATCACCAACCACATGGACCTCACCCCCGACCAGCAGAATGCCATCACGGCGCTCAACGCTGCCTACATGGAGAAGGTCGAGGCTGGCATGTCCAACCGTGACGAGAACGGCAAGAAGCTCTCCAAGGAGGAGCGCAAGGCACGCCAGGAGCAGATGAAGTCGATGCGTCAGGAGGGCCGCAAGCAGCTCCGTGAGGTGCTCGGCACCGAGCTCTACATCCAGTACCTCGAGGAGGCTGCCGACCGCATGCCCATGATGGGCGGCATGCGTGGCATGGGTCCCCAGGGCGGCACGAATGGTCAGGGCGGTCAGCGTGGCCAGCGCGGCCAGCGTGGCGGCGGCTTCGGCGGCGGCGACGACTTCGGCGGCGGCTTCGGCGGCGAGTTCTGATCCCGGCTCCTGCTCCTCCAAGGCAATGGCGCAATTTCCGTTTGGGGACTGTCCCCTCAAGGAAATTGCGCCATTTTTCAATCGTCAATTGTCCAATTGTCAAATTGTCAAATAGTCCAATAGTCAAATAGTCAAATCGTCCAATTGTCCAATTGTCAAATAGTCCAATTGTCCAATCGTCAAAGTTTCTGCTTGAAGTACGAGCAGACCTTGCGGTAGATATGCGGATTGCTGTTGCCACCCGAGATGAAGTGGTTGCGGTTCGTGTAGACCATCATGTCGAAGTCCAGGTCATTCTGGACCAGCACCTCCGCCACCTCGTAAGTGTTCTGCGGATGCACATTGTCGTCAGCCGTACCCGTCACGATGAGCAGCTGGCCCTTCAGGTTCTTCGCCCGCTCCAGCACCGAGCTCTTCCTGTATCCCGCCTCATTCTGCTGCGGCGTGCGCATGTAACGCTCGGCATAGACCGTGTCGTAGAACTTCCAGTCGGTCACCGGAGCCACCGCCACGGCAGCCTTGAAGACGTCATTGCCCGCACACATCGTCATCAGCGTCTCGTAGCCGCCATAGCTCCAGCCCCACAGGCCGATGCGCTCCGCATCGACATAGGGCAGACGCGCGGCATAGCGACCCGCCGAGAGCTGGTCCTCCGCCTCACGCACACCCAGTTCGCAGTAGGTCTGGCGCTCCCACTGGGCACCGCGTCCACCTGTGCCACGGCCATCGACGGTGAGCGCCACGAAGCCCTCCTGCGCCAGGTACATCGGGAAGCCGAACTCCCAGCGGTCCAGCACCTCCTGCGAGCCGGGACCCGAATACTGCTCCACCACGCAGGGGAGCTTCTGAGATTGTGAGGGACGGATCAGGTAGCCATTCAGCACGTCGCCACGCTCCGTGGTCATCTGGAAGAACTCGCGCTGGGGCTGGCCCTCGACGCGCTGGCGCAGCTCCTTGTTGTCCTCCATCGTCTTCAGCACCTTGAGGTTGGCGACCGTCTCGAGGGTCACGCGGGTAGGCGTCACCGCGTCGCTGTAGTAGTGCTGCATGTAGATGAAGCCACGGCTGAAGGCAGCCGAGTGCGTGCCGCGGCAGCCCGCGCCGTCACGTCCGCCATTGAAGAGGGGCGTCATCACCCCCTTGGCGTCCACCTTGTAGATGCCGCGGGTCAAAGCCGAAGGCACCGCCGAGCCCTTGCCCACATAGGCGAGCTGCACGTAGGCAGCACGCGAGGCAGGGTCGTAGCCGTAGATCTGCGTCACGTCGAACTCGCCGCGGGTGATCTGCCGCTGCTGCTGGCCCAGCATGTTGTAATAGTAGAGGTGGCGCCAGCCGCTGCGCTCCGAGGCCCAGGTGAAGCCGTTCGCATCGAAGCTCACCGCATCGAGGTCATCCTCGGCGATGTACTGGTCGTTCTTGTCCTCCAGGATCAGCTTGGCAATGCCGCTCTGCGGATTGACGAAGTAGAGCGACAGCTTGTTCTGCATACGGTTCATGGTCAGGACGGCGAGCTTCGTCTCGTCCTTGGTGAACTGCAGGCGCGGGATGTAGCCGTCGGCATCGACGGGCACCTTCAGCTGGGTCGACTTCTTCGAGAAGACGTCGTACGACCACACCGTCACCGTCGAGTTGACCTCGCCAGCCACGGGGTACTTGTAGGTATACTGCCCCGGATAGAGCTCATACTGCGGATATTCGGGCGCCATGCCGCGGTAGGTAGGCAGCCAGTACTCGCGCACCGCCGACTCGTCCCACTTCAGGTAGCAGACGTGCTTCGAGTCGGGGCTCCAGGCGATGGCGCGGTCCATGGCGAACTCCTCCTCGTAGACCCAGTCCGGCACGCCGTTGATCACCTTGTTGCGCTCGCCGTCGTCCGTGATCTGACGCTCAGCCAGGTCAATGCCTGCCGACATCACGCGCACGTAGTAGAGGTTGTTGTCGCGCACGAAGACCAGCTGCCTGCCGTCGGGCGCCATCGTCACCGCCTGCACCTTGCCCTGCGTCAGTCGCTTGAAGGTCTGACGGCGCACGCCGCCCGCCTCGATGACGTAGTAGAAGTAGTCCGCCTTGTAGGTGCGGCGGTAGACCGACTCGCGGTTGCTCCACACCAGCAGGCGCTCCTCGTCGTCCGACAGCTGGTAGCCCTGCAGGCGCAGCTGGCTCACGTCCAGGCCCTCCTCGGGGCGGACCGTGTTGAGGTTGAGCAGCGTGTCCACTGCCTGCCCGTTCTGGTACTGATACTTCACGATGGCCCTGCCATCGGGGGTGATGGCGGTGTAGTGCTTGCCGTCCTGCGTACTGCGGAAGGCAGGCACCGACTTGCCACGGTATTCTCCGCCGCGGATCGCCTCCACGGTCAATGTCTCGGCTGCCTGCATGCCCGTGGCCAAAGCCATGGCGCAAGCTGCCGCTGTCAATGTCTTGTTCATATTGCTGTATTCACTTTATTTGCTTATCACATTTCGCGCCACTCAGTCCATCCTCTCCCTGTAGTCCTCATATCCATACTCCCTCAGCACCTCGATGCTTTGGTCGGCATGGAGCAGGGCGATGGCAGGATGCGCCACGCCATTGAACGTATGCGTCTTCACCGTCGTGTAGTGCAGCATGTCCTCGAAGAGCACATACTCGCCCACCTGCAGCGGGTGGTCGAAGCGCCACGAGCCCATGAAGTCGCCCGACAGGCACGAATTGCCGCCCAGCCGGTAGATCCATCCCCTGCCCTGCGAGTCGTTCACCTCGCCATGCTGGCGAGCCACCGCGTCCGCCGCCTCCAGCGGCAGCGACACGGCGCCGCGCACCGCAGGCTGGTAGGGCATCTCCAGGCAGTCAGGCATGTGGCAGGCGAACGAGACGTTCAGCACCGCCGTGCGGATGCCGTGGTTCTCCACCACGTCCACCACCTGGCTCACCAGCGGACCCGTCTGCCAGCCGAAGGCGGAGCCCGGCTCCAGGATAATCTGCAGCCACGGGTAGCGGTGACGCAGCGAGCGCAGCACGCTCACTAGGTGCACCGTGTCGTAGTCGCGCCGCGTCATCAGGTGGCCGCCGCCCAGGTTGAGCCACTTCAGCTGCCCGAACCAGCGTCCGAACCGGTCCTCCAGGTGCTCCAGCGTCCGCTCCAGCGTGTACGAGTCGTCCTCGCAGTGGCAGTGGCAGTGCATGCCCTCGATGCCCTCCGGCAGCTGCTCCGGCAGGTCGTCGGCGAGCACGCCGAAGCGCGAGCCTGGCGCGCAGGGGTTGTAGAGCGCCGTCTCTATCTCGCTGTACTCCGGGTTGACCCGGATGCCGCACGACACCCTGACGCCCTCGCCCGCCGTCCGTCCCGCGCCCTCGCTCCCGCCGGCGGGATGCCCTGCGTTCCACTCCTTGACCCGCGGCCAGAAGCGCTCGTACTGCGACAGCGAATTGAACGTGATGTGGCTCGAGCAGCGCAGTATCTCCCCGAAGTTCTGGTCCGTGTAGGCAGGGCTGTAGGTATGAGCCGGCGAGCCGAACTCCTCCAGTGCCAGCCTCGCCTCGCTCACCGACGAGGCAGTAGTGTGCCGGATGTATTCGCGGAAGATGGGGAACGTCTTCCACAGCGCATAAGCCTTGAAGGCAAGGATGATCTCCACGCCCGCCTTCTCCGCCACGCCGCTTATCAGCGACAGGTTGCGGCGCAGAAGCCGCTCCTCCAGCACGTAGCAGGGCGACGGCAACTTCGGGAGGTCCGCCTCCGTGAGGTAACTTTCAATCTTCGTTTCGCTCATTTCTGGGTTCAAAAAGGGGTTAATTTGGGGGCAAAGATACGAAATTTTCTCCACATACGTAAATTTTTGGCCGAAATTTTGCCTATTTACCCAAAGATTTGTATCTTTGCGGCGCAAAATCCACCCAATTTGCATCTCCCTGCTAAGGGTTGCAGGGTTAATTGTGTCATCGTAAATTGTAAAATTGTCAAATTAAGAAAAATGAAGAAGTGGCATATTGAGGACTCGGCCGAGCTCTACAATATTCATGGATGGGGTGTCAATTATTTCGACATCAACGACAAGGGACATGTCGTCGTGACCCCCAAGAAGGATGGCGTGCAGGTCGACCTGCGCGAAGTGATGGACGAACTGGCATTGCGCGACATCCAGGCGCCGGTGCTCCTCCGGTTCCCCGACATCCTCGACAACCGCATCGAGCGCATGTCGCAGTGCTTCCACCACGCCGCCGAGGAGTACGGCTACCGCGGGGAGTGCTTCACCGTCTACCCCATCAAGGTCAACCAGATGCAGCCCGTCGTCAGCGAGATGGTGAGCCATGGCCGCAAGTTCAACCTCGGCCTCGAGGCAGGCTCCAAGCCTGAGCTCCACGCCGTCATCGCCGCCTGCACCGACTACGACACCATCATCATCTGCAATGGCTACAAGGACGACTCCTTCATCGAGCTCGCCCTCCTCGCCCAGAAGATGGGCAAGCGCATCTACATCGTCGCCGAGAAGCTCAACGAGCTCGAGATCATCCACCGCATAGCCCACCGTCTCAACGTCAAGCCCAACATCGGCATCCGCATCAAGCTCGCCTCCTCCGGGTCGGGCAAGTGGGAGGAGTCGGGCGGCGACGCCTCCAAGTTCGGCCTCACCTCCTCCGAGCTGCTCGAGGCGCTCGAGTACCTCGAGGCGCACGACCTCCGCGACTGCCTCAAGCTCATCCACTTCCACATCGGCTCGCAGGTCACCAACATCCGCCACGTCAAGACCGCCATCCGCGAGGCGTCGCAGTTCTACGTCCAGCTCCGCCGCATGGGCTTCGACGTGGAGTTCGTCGATGCCGGCGGCGGCCTCGGTGTCGACTACGACGGCACCCGCTCCGCCTCCAACTGCTCCTCAGTCAACTACTCCATCCAGGAGTACGTCAACGACATCATGTACCAGATCATGGAGGCTGCCGACAAGAACGACCTCCCCCACCCCAACATCATCACCGAGTCGGGCCGCTCCCTCTCGGCGCACCACTCCGTGCTCATCATGGAGGTGCTCGAGACCGCCACGCTGCCCGAGATGCCCGAGGAATGGGTGGTCGGCGACGACGACCACGAGCTCGTCAAGGAGCTCTACGAGATCTGGGACGGCCTCACCCAGCGCTCCGCCCTCGAGTCGTGGCACGACGCGCAGCAGATACGCGACGAGGTGCTGCAGCTCTTCTCGCACGGCATGATCGACCTCCGCACCCGCGCCCAGATCGAGAAGCTCTTCTGGAGCGTCACGCGCGAGATTGCCAACCTCGTCTCCACCATGAAGCGCGTCCCCGAGGAGCTCCACACCATCTCGAAGCTCCTGGCGGACAAGTATTACTGCAACTTCTCGCTCTTCCAGTCGCTGCCTGACATGTGGAGCATCGACCAGATCTTCCCCATCATGCCCATCCAGCGCCTCGACGAGCGCCCCGAACGCAAGGCGACGCTGCAGGACATGACCTGCGACTCCGACGGCAAGGTGGTCAGCTACATTGCCGAGGGCCAGATCGTCAATGCCATGCCCATCCACGCCCTCCACAAGGACGAGAAGTACTACCTCGGTGTCTTCCTCGTCGGTGCCTACCAGGAGATCCTGGGCGACCTGCACAACCTCTTCGGCGACACCAATGCCGTCCACATCGTCGTGGGCGACCATGGCTACGAGATCGACCAGACCATCGACGGCGAGACTGTCCAGGACGTCCTCCGCTGGGTGGAGTACGACACGAAGAAGATGGTCCGCACCCTCGAGACCTGGGTCACCAAGTCGGTCAAGACCGGCCGCATCTCGCTCGAGGAGGGCAAGGAGTTCCTCACCAACTACCGCAACGGCCTCTACGGCTACACCTACCTGGAGAGGGAGTGAGGGGGATTGGACAATTGGGCGATTGGACAATTGGACAATTTACGATTTACCCATGGTCGGTCGCACGGTACCTCTTTACCGCTTTGACTTCTTAACTCTTTACCTTCTCCATGGAGGAACTCATGTACTATGTCTGGCAGCAACGATACTTCAGCTGCATTATGACGACGGAGGGACAGGCGATCGACGTATTGCATCCCGGCCTCCGCAACAACGGCTCCGGTCCTGACTTCTTCAATGCCAAAATCAAGCAGAACGGCATCGTCTGGGCAGGCAGCGTCGAAATGCACGTCCGTGCCTCTGACTGGCACCGCCATCATCACGACGACGACCCTGCCTACGATGGCGTCATCCTCCACGTCGTGCTGCAGCACGACGCCGACATCCGACGCCACGACGGCTCCCTCCTGCCCACCGCCCTCATGCAGATACCCGACGCTCTTGTCGAACGCTACCGTATGATTTGTGGTGATGCTCCTAGCTCTGCGGAAGGCAACATCCCTCGTCTCGCAGGCAGCAACATTCCCCTACTGCCCGGCGAGATTCCCTCCTACACCGCCCTCTCATGTGCGCCACTCCTGTCCGAGGTGCCTGACGTCATCCTCCATGACTGGCTGACCTCGCTCTGCATCGAGCGCATGCTCCAAAAGATGGAGCGTGTACGCGACCTTGTCGAGGCGCAACTCTGCGCATGGCCCGAAGCCTTCTACGTCATCCTCACCCGCAGCCTTGGCACTGGAGTCAACGGCGATGCTATGGAGCGGCTGGCACGTTCGCTGCCCTACAACTGTCTCCTCCACCACCGTGACCACCTCGAGCAGCTCCAGGCGCTTCTGCTCGGCCAGGCGGGGTTCCTGCAGCAGGAGGCCGACCACCGTCCCGCCGCCGACCGCGAAGCGTGGCACCTCCTGCAGCGCGAATACACCTTCCTCCGCCAAAAGTTCAGCCTCACCCCCTTGCCCGTATCCATGTGGCACCTTGGGCGCATCCGTCCACCGGCACAGCCCGAGGCACGCTTGCGTGCCCTCGCCCTCCTCCTCCATCGGCATGCCGACCTCTTCGGTGTCCTCCTCGAAGCCAAGGACCTCCGCCAGCTGCTCCGCCTACTCCGCGTCGAGGGACTCGGGCAGCAGACGCTCCGCTCGCTTGTCATCAACGCTGTCGTCCCCACCCTCCTCAGCTATGCCCAGTGGCAGAACGATGACGAACGACTCGACCACATTCTTCGGATCCTCGAAGAGCTCCCCGCCGAGGACAACCACTACCTCGCCCTATGGCGCCATGCCGGCATCATCCCCCGCCACGCACTCGACTCGCAGGCGCTGCTCCAGCTCATACAGCACTACTGCCAGCCCCATCAGTGCCTCCAGTGTCGCATCGGTTGCCGCCTGCTCAGCGCTGGCAGCCGCCACTGACCTCACTCATGCATCGAAAAGGCTGCACTACGCGTCTTCCCGCACCTATGGTCCGTCTCGTTCCAAGGCAGCATCTGCACACAGATGCTGCCTTGTTGATCTAATACATGTAAAGTCAATGGTAAGCCGAAACATTGCGGTGATTCCCCCTCATATTGCAGAAATTTCGTCGCAACATTACGAAACCGTTTGCCACGTCGCAGGAATGCGCTATCTTTGCAGCGTCAAAAAGGAACAGAAGGTTCCTTTTTGACGTTGGATTTTGTGTTAGTTAGTTAATAATATGTGTGTATGCAGGAACATCCGTCTTCGTGAGGAAGGCGGATGTTCGGTTTAGATAAGGAGGGGGTAGGCATGAATGATGTGAGTGATGGAATGCGGTGGAACCGCGGTTAAGGGAGGTTATTGCGGCTGTAGCCGCGGTTAAGGGGGGAATGATGCGACAGCCATCAATGGATGAGCAGCTTGCGGTCACCGCAGATATAGAGACCCGGCTGGGTGATGTCGGCGCAGAGCATGCCGGAGGCATTGTAGATGAGGGGAGCGGCAGCAGGGGCGGCAGGCACCTCGCTGACGCGCTCGGACTGCTCCTGCTGCAGGAGCTTGAGCATCTGCGCGGCATAGCGCTCGCCGAGCTCACGGTAGCCGGCAGCCGAGAAGTGATAGGGGTCGGTGCCATTGCCCGGCAAGCCCTCGGCAGAGATGATGTAGGCATTGTCCATCACCTTGGGGAGGTTGGGCAGTCCAGCCACGTTGTGGTACCAGCAGGCTCCGCCCGACTCCTGATAGAGCACCTCGCCAGCAAGGAGGGGCGTCTGCTCGGGACGGATGCCGAGGTAGTAGCAGAGGCGCTGGTGGACCTTGCGGACCTTGTCCGCCCAGTCGCTCTGGCCGCAGTTGCTCTCCCCCTGGTGGAGCAGGATGCCCCGGATGACGCCGCGCTGCTGCGCCTTCCTGCCCATCTCGACGAGGCGGGCGAGGGGGTCGTTGTCGTACTGGGCGCAGATGTTCTGGAACCAGCTGGCTTCGCCTGCGATGTAGGCATCCTTGTACTCCTCCATGTAGAGTTCGATCTTGGCTCCACCCACGGCAACATTGATGACGCCCACGGTGATGCTGTCGGGCAGACTGGCGACGAGGGTGCGGCCGAAGTAGTCGGCGGGAGTGAGCCCGGTGCCAGGGCGGCAGAGGGGCGGCACGGCGGTGTACCACTCACCCCGGGTGCGCTGCATGGCGGGATAGTCGACGGCAGCCATCATCTGGAAGCGCTCGGGGACATCCTGACGATCCTGCTCCTCGACGGCGGCATTGCCCTCCATGTTGGACTGGCCGAAGCAGAGGTAGATGTGGAAGTTGGGGTCGCCCTGCTCGGCGAGGGGATACTCGTCGGGAATCTCGGGCTCCTGGACCACGGGGGCGGTGTCGCTGTCACTGTCGACGAGGGTGAGGGTCATGTTGTGCCATGAGGGCTTGCCCCAGCCCTGGGTGGAGCGCTGCGCGAAGTCGCCGTTCTGGACGAGGTTGACGCCCACGTTGTCGCACTTGAGGACGACGTCGTCGAAGTAGAGGCTGCCCGCGAGGGTGCCGAAGCAGAACTGCAGGCGGTCGTGCGGGTAGCTGGCGGTGAAGCGCCAGGTGAGGGTCTGCCACTCGGTGGTGACGCCCAGGGAGGCGAGGTACTGGACGTCGGCACTGCCGCCCCACTGGTCGCGGTTGGTGCTGGCGTTGTCGATGGGCCAGCAGGCGAGCTGCACGGCCTGGGTGGCCTTCGCCTTGAGGGTGAGGGTGTACGCTTCGCCTACGGTGAGGGTGGTAGGCAGGTCGTAGTAAGCCTCCCAATCCCACTGGTTGGTGCCGGCGGAGGGGGTGGTGTAGCGGAGGCAGAGGTTCTCGGCGGTGGCGGGGAG
>R14__coassemble_939_pt1 | contig 16608 bp, 14 predicted proteins | sample R14__metabat2_high_PE_017 | metagenome-assembled genome bin R14 | reverse complement strand
TATGAGTCACTCTCTCAGCAGTGGACCATGGTCTACAACACCATCGCTGCCGGCGACAACGAGGCCATCGTCGAGGAGTACCTCGCCGTCATGAACGGCATCTACCAGAACATGCAGGACCTGCAGACCTGGGCTGACGATTCATACAACGCCGGCACCCTGGCTCAGGACCTCGATGAGATTCTCGGCAGTTTCGAGGGCATCCAGCTCCAGCTCACCCAGTGCCTCAACGCCTACAACAATGCCGTCGAGGAGGCTGAGGCCGCTGAGGCTGCCGAGGCTGCCAACAACGCCGCTTACGAGCAGTTCGCTCAGGAGTATGAGTCACTCTCTCAGCAGTGGACCATGGTCTACAACACCATCGCTGCCGGCGACAACGAGGCCATCGTCGAGGAGTACCTCGCCGTCATGAACGGCATCTACCAGAACATGCAGGACCTGCAGACCTGGGCTGACGATTCGTACAACGCCGGCACCCTGGCTCAGGACCTTGATGAGATTCTCGGCAGTTTCGAGTCCATCCAGATCCAGCTCACCCAGTGTCTCAACGCCTACAATGCCGCCGTCGAGGATGCCACTGGCATCAGCGCCCTTGCTGCAGAAGGCGCCAATGCCATGATGTACGACCTCAACGGCCGCCGCGTAAGCAAAGCCAATGGCATCGTCATCCTGAACGGCAAGAAAATGATTGTTCGCTAAGCCAAACTCTAAACTCCATATTGCAAATGCACCTCAAACCGAGGTGCATTTGCTTTTTTTGTCCCTCGCGCGTACCATTATATTATATATTTTATTAACTTTGCGCCCAAAATTCAGAATGCGCACAGTGCGCCCAAAGTACAAAGTATGCAACAGAACATCCGCAATATCGCGATTATCGCTCACGTCGACCATGGCAAGACCACGCTGGTCGACAAGATGCTTTATGCCGGTAACCTCTTCCGTGAGAACCAGGCTACCACCGACCTCATGCTCGACAACAACGAACTGGAGCGTGAGCGCGGCATCACCATTCTCTCAAAGAACGTATCCATCACCTACAAGGGCACCAAGATCAACATCATCGACACTCCTGGCCACTCCGACTTCGGCGGTGAGGTGGAGCGTGTGCTCAATATGGCCGACGGCTGCCTCCTGCTGGTCGACGCCTTCGAAGGCCCTATGCCCCAGACCCGCTTCGTGCTCCAGAAGGCCATCCAGATCGGACTGAAGCCCATCGTCGTGGTCAATAAGGTTGACAAACCCAATTGCACACCCGACATCGCCCAGGACAAGGTCTTCGACCTGATGTTCAACCTCGGTGCTACCGAGGATCAACTCGACTTCGTCACCATCTTCGGTTCTGCCAAGCAGGGCTGGATGAGCGACGACTGGAAGAAGCCTACCGACAACGTCCTGCCGCTGCTCGATGCCATCCTCGAGAATATCCCTGCCCCCGAACTCAACGAGGGTCCCTGCCAGATGCTCATCACCTCGCTGGAGTACTCGTCGTTCGTGGGCCGTATCGCCGTAGGCCGCGTGCACCGTGGCACCATCCGTCAGGGTCAGGAAATCCTGCTGATGCACCACACCGACGAGGGCATCGTCTCGAAGAGGGTCAAGGTCAAGGAGCTCTTCACCTTCGAGGGCATGGGCAAGAAGAAGGTCGATGAGGTGTCATCGGGCGACATCTGCGCCATGACCGGTATCGATGGCTTCGAGATCGGCGATACCCTGTCGGACATCGAGGCTGCCGAGGCCATGCCCCGCATCACCGTCGATGAGCCTACGATGTCGATGCTCTTCACCATCAACGACTCGCCCTTCTTCGGCAAGGACGGCAAGTACGTCACCTCACGCCAGATTCAGGACCGACTGATGAAGGAGCTCGAGAAGGACGTGGCACTGCGAGTCGAGAAGGACGAGACGCGCGATGGCGCCTGGACCGTCTACGGCCGCGGCGTGCTGCACCTCTCCATCCTCATCGAGACCATGCGTCGCGAAGGTTACGAGATGCAGATTGGCCAGCCTCAGGTCATCATCAAGGAGATCAACGGCCAGAAGTGCGAGCCTATCGAGCAGCTCACCATCAACTGTCCTGAGGAATATTCGTCGAAAATGATCGACATGGTGACCCGCCGCAAGGGCGAGATGATCGCCATGGACACCCAGGGCGACCGCCAGCACATGGAATTCAAGATTCCATCGCGCGGCGTCATCGGCCTGCGTACCAACGTGCTCACCGCCTCAGCCGGCGAGGCTATCATGGCCCACCAGTTCCTGGCTTTCGAGCCCTGGAAGGGCGACATCCAGCGCCGCACCAACGGCTCGATGATTGCCATGTGCGGCGGTACCGCCTACGCGTATGCACTTGACAAGCTGCAGGACCGCGGCAAGTTCTTCATTTTCCCTCAGGATGAGGTTTACGGCGGACAGGTCGTCGGCGAACATGCCAAGGAAAAGGACCTCACCATCAACGTCACCAAGGCCAAGCAGCTCACCAACATGCGCTCGAAGTCGAGCGACGAGAAGGCAGCACTCATTCCGCCCAAGGTCTTCAGCCTCGAGGAGGCTCTGGAGTACATCAAGGTCGACGAGTACGTCGAGGTCACTCCCCACAACCTCCGCATGCGCAAGATCGTCCTCGACGAACTGGAGCGCAAGCGCCTGAAGCGTGCTGCCGGCATCGTCGATGACGATGAGGCAGATGACTGATACTCCGTCATCGAAACGACTTGTCGGAACGAAGTGAAAAAGATTGACTGGTACATAACCAAGAAATTCTTGGGCACCTTCTTCTTCGCGATATTGCTCATCATGGCCATCGCTGTAGTCCTGGACTACAACGAGAAGATGGACAACTTCGCGGAGCATGAGGCGCCCACTATCGCCATCTTCAAGTATTACTGCACCTTCGTCCCCTACATGGCGAACATGCTGGCGCCTCTCATCACGTTCGTCGCCTGCATCTTCTTCACTTCGAAGCTGGCAGGCAACTCCGAAATCATCGCCATGCTGGCAGCTGGCATCTCGTTCCGGCGCCTGCTGAGGCCCTACATGCTTTCAGCTGCCTTTCTAGGGTTGTTGACCTTCGCGCTCAACAGCTACATCATCCCCATCACCTCCATTCCCCGTCTGGCATTGCTCAAGCAATATTACAAGGACAAGGATGTAAAGGTGCAACGCAACAACCAGTTTATGGTAGCTCCGGGCGAAGTGGCATTCTTCTATACCTTCGACCGCGAGTCGCAGACCGGCAACCGCTTCGCCCTCGAGCGCTTCGAGGGCACGCAGCTCCGCTCGCGCCTCACTGCCGACCAGGCAATCTGGCAGGGCAACCATATCTGGCATCTGACCAACTACAAGATACGCGACATCTCTGACCGCGGCGAGACCATCAGCGAAGGCTACGGCCTCGACACCCTCATCATGGTGGCACCGGAGGACATTATCGTAGGTGCCAACGATATGGAGAAGCTCACTACACCCCAGCTCCGCGAATACATCACGAAGCAGAGGGCACGCGGTGTGGGCAACATCAAGGAGTACGAAATCGAGTACCACAAGCGCTTCGCCGCCATTGCCACGTCGTTCATCCTGACGTTCCTGGGCGTCTGCCTCTCGTCGAAGAAGATACGCGGCGGCATGGGCATCAACCTCGGCATCGGCCTGGTGCTGGCATTCTCGTACATCATGTTCCAGACCGTCTCGTCGTCGTTTGCCGTCTCGGGCTCGATGAGCGTCCTCCTCGCCGTCTGGCTTCCCAACCTCGTCTACCTGCCGCTCTGCTGGTACGTCTATGAGCGGAAGGCGCCTAAGTAAGTCAAGGACGATGCCTGCTGACAATTCTGTCGGCAGGCATTATTCTTGTGCCATTGCACATTATTTATTGAATAAAACAGCCCATTTTGCACCAACTTTCGCAAAAAAAGATAAAAAAAACAGAGAAAATGAATAAAAAACGCCCGATTTCTTTGTTTGTCCGAAAATAATCCTTATATTTGCCCCCAAATAAACACTAACATTAAATCAAAACACGACTAATCACCAATAAACAGAAACACATTAACACAAAAAGCAATGAACAATTCCATTGAGTTAATGAACAAGGCAGCGAACAACATTCGCATCCTTGCAGCCGCAGCCGTTGAGAAGGCCAAGAGCGGACATCCTGGTGGTGCCATGGGTGGCGCCGACTTCATCAATGTGCTCTTCAGCGAGTTCCTCGAGTACGATCCCAAGAACATGGCTTTTGAGGGCCGTGACCGCTTCTTCCTCGATCCTGGCCACATGGCTCCAATGCTCTATGCACAGCTCTGCCTCGCAGGCAAGTTCACCACCGATGAGCTCCAGACCCTCCGTCAGTGGGGTTCGGCCGTCACCGGTCACCCGGAGCTCGACGTCAAGCGTGGCATCGAGAATACCTCTGGTCCTCTCGGCCAGGGCCATGCCTACGCTGTAGGTGCTGCCATCGCAGCCAAGTTCCTCGGCGCCCGTCTCGGTGAGGAAATCATGGATCATAAGATCTACACCTACATCTCCGATGGTGGCATCGAGGAGGAGGTCAGCCAGGGCGCAGGCCGTATCGCCGGCACGCTCGGTCTCGACAACCTCATCATGTTCTACGACTCGAACGACATTCAGCTCTCTACCGAGTGCAAGGTCGTCACCACAGAGGACACTGCTGCCAAGTATCGTTCATGGGGCTGGAAGGTCCTCGAGATCAACGGCAACGACGTAGAGCAGATCCGTGGCGCCCTGACCATTGCCAAGGCTACCAAGGGCCAGCCTACCCTCATCATCGGCAAGTGCATCATGGGCAAGGGTGCCCTCAAGGCCGACGGCACCTCCTACGAGCGCAACTGCAAGACCCACGGCGCACCTCTCGGTGGTGACGCTTTCGTCAATACTGTCAAGAACCTGGGCGGCGATCCTGAGGATCCATTCCAGATCTTCCCCGAGGTCAAGAAGCTCTATACCCAGCGCCGCGCCGAGCTCCGCAAGATCATGGATGCCAAGTATGCCAAGAAGGCTGCCTGGGCAGAGGCCAATCCCGAGAAGGCAAAGCTGCTGCACGAGTGGTTCAGCGGCAAGGCTCCCCAGATTGACTGGAGCAAGGTTCAGCAGAAGCCCGACGACGCTACCCGTAGCGCTTCGGCTGCTGTCCTCAGCCAGCTGGCTCAGCAGGTGCCCAACATGATCTGCGCATCTGCCGACCTCTCTAACTCGGACAAGACCGACGGCTTCCTGAAGCAGACCCACAACCTCGCCAATGGCGACTTCTCGGGTGCCTTCTTCCAGGCTGGCGTTGCCGAGTTCACCATGGCTTGCTGCTGCGTAGGTATGGCGCTGCACGGTGGTGTCATCCCCGCTTGCGGTACGTTCTTCGTATTCAGCCAGTACATGCTTCCTGTCGTCCGCATGGCTGCTCTCATGGAGCTCCCTGTCAAGTTCATCTGGACCCACGATGCATTCCGTGTAGGCGAAGATGGCCCAACCCACGAGCCAGTAGAGCATGAGGCACAGATCCGCCTCATGGAGAAGCTCAAGACCCACAAGGGTCGCAACTCCATGCTCGTGCTCCGTCCTGCCGACAGCGACGAGACCACCGCTTGCTGGAAGCTCGCCATGGAGAACACCGTATCTCCTACCGGTCTCATCTTCAGCCGTCAGAACATCAAGACTCTGCCTGCCGGTACCGACTACTCGCAGTCCGAGAAGGGTGCCTACATCGTGGCTGGCTCAGACGAGGACTACGACGTTATCCTGCTCGCTTCGGGCTCGGAGGTATCGACCCTCGTAGCTGGTGCCGAGATGCTGCGTGAAGACGGCATCAAGTGCCGCATCGTCAGCGTTCCTTCAGAGGGTCTGTTCCGTCGTCAGCCTAAGGCTTACCAGAACAAGGTGCTGCCCGCCGGCAAGCCTAAGTTCGGTATGACTGCTGGCCTGCCTGTCAACCTCGAGGGTCTGGTAGGTGCCGACGGCGAAGTATGGGGTCTCTCAAGCTTCGGCTTCTCGGCTCCCTACAAGGTGCTCGATGAGAAGCTCGGCTTCACTGGCGCCAACGTCTACAACCAGGTCAAGAAGATGCTGAAGAAGTAAGCATCACGTCCTATCCCATTAATGCACGGGGCTCAAAGAAATGGGCTCCGTGCATTTATTGAATAACAGTTCATAGATACAATATGAGACAGATCATCACACACTTCACTGACAACGACCTCTACACCTTCTCCTGCCAATACTACGTCATGCAGCAATATCCCAGAGCTGAGGTGGAATATACCTTTATCGACCGCAACAATACCTGCTATCCCGCAGGATTTGCCTCTTTGCTACAGGAACAGATTGACTACATGGCGGGTGTCGTCATCACCGATGCCGAGATTGATTTCATGACCCGGACGCTGGTGTGGCTGCCTTTATGGTACTTCACCTTCCTGCGCGGCTACAGGTTCAATCCTGCCGAAGTCCATATCAGCCAGGATGCTGAGGGACATCTCAGCATCGGCATTCGCGGCAAATGGTTCTCAACGATCATGTGGGAGATGCCCATCCTCTCATGCATCTCGGAACTGTTACACACCATCAACGGAGACGTGGACCGCTACGACCTTGAGCTCGAGCATGCCAAGGCCATTGCCAAGAGTGAGAAGATCTTCGGTGCAGGACTTGTCTTTGGCGATATGGGCACGCGTCGCCGCTTCTCATACGACCACCAGAAGATGGTGCTCAAGGCGATGAAGCAAGTCTACGAACGCCAGCCGTGGCCGGGCGTCTTCACCGGCACCAGCAACGTATGGTTTGCCTTGGAACTCGGGCTCAAGCCTCTCGGCACAATGTCGCACCAACTGGTCTCATTCGAAGAGAACGTGAGCGGCGTCTTCGAATGCAACTACAATGTGATGAAGAAGTTCTCGGATGTCTATGACGGCAACAACGGCATCTATCTCTATGACTGCTTCGGCGACAATGTCTTTTTCAGCAATCTCTCCAAGCGAATGGCGATGATGTACAGCGGCCTGCGTGTCGATAGTGGGGTAGAAGAGGAACAGATCGAGCGCATCATCGAGAAGTACAAGGCGCTAGGCATCGACCCGGCTTCCAAACAAGTCGTGTTCTCGAACGGTCTGGACGTAGACCGCTGCATCGCCATCCACGAATATTGCAATGGACGTGTCAAGGACAGCTATGGCGTAGGCACCCAGATCACCTGCGACATCACCGGCGCCAAACCTTCCAATATCGTAGTGAAACTCACCAAATGCCGCATCACCGAGATGCGCGAATGGCACGACTGCATCAAGCTGTCATGTGACAAAGGCAAGACTCTTGGCAATCAGGAGAAGTGCCGCTACATCCAATCCCTCATCGGATAACCATCTCTTGTCAATGGCGCAGACAAATAAGGTATACAATCCAGTAGAATAAGGGTGTAAAAGGGGCGTAAATGAAAAAAGTTACGCTAAAATTTGCATCTTTCAGAAAAACTTCTTATCTTTGCAGCGTCTATGTTGACATCACCGCCACCTCGAGGATGCCAATCTTGCCATTACCGCCAACAACTATTCAACAATCAATAAATAACAACTATGGAAATCAAGAACTTCGTAGGCCTGGCCAGTGACCACGCCGCATTCCCCCTCAAGCAGTTTGTCAAGAAATACCTCGATGAGCGAGGCATCAAGTGGCACGACTACGGCACCCTCACCGAGGAGTCCTGCAACTACGCCACCTACGGCCATGCCCTTGCCAATGCCATCGAGCAGGGCGAGTGCTACCCCGGCATCGCCATGTGCGGCTCGGGCGAAGGCATCTCAATGACCCTCAACAAGCATCAGCAGATTCGTGCCGGCCTCGTCTGGCAGCCCGAAATCGCCCACCTCATCCGCGAGCACAACAATGCCAATGTCATCGTCTTCCCCGGTCGCTTTATCTCCGAGGTGGTCTGCCGTCAGTGTCTCGACGAATTCTTCCAGACCGAATTTGCCGGCGGACGTCACCAGCAGCGCATCGAGGACATTCCCGTTAAATAATGCACGATGCACAATGCACAATGCACGATGCACGATTCATAATGCACGATTCATAATTATTGCCGAATGAAGAAGATTATATTTGCACTCGGTGCTGCAGCATTGCTCACCGCATGTCAGAAGCCTCAGGGCCCCACTCAGTGGGAATACGATCAGCTCCTCGCCCAGCGTGACTCGATAGGCGCCCAACTGACCGAACTGCAGGACATCATCGGTGGCGTCACCACCAGCCTCGACAGTATCGACACTCAGGAAGGCCTTATCTTCGTAGCTAACGAAGATGGCTCCAAGGCCACCAAGCGCCAGATTATGGAGCGCATTCAGTCCTATAAGGACCTGCTTCAGCGTCAGCGTGAACAACTCGAACAACTCGAGAAGCAGCAGGGCAGCAACCGTGCCAACATCAAGGAACTCAAGACCATCATCGGTCGCCTGCGCCAGGACATCTATGAGAAGGAGCAACGCATCAGCGAACTCGAACAGGAACTCTCCACCAGCAAGAAGGACATCGCCGACCTCCAGCAGAACCTGGCCGAAAGCCGCAATCAGACTGCCACGGCCGCCGGCGAGCGCGACGCCCTGCAGCAGGTAGCCACCGCACAGGACGAGATGCTCAATACCGGATATTACGTCGTAGGCACCAAGTCCGTACTCAAGGACATGGGACTCATCAAGGGATTCTTCAAGAAGAAGGCCGACTACGCCAACCTCGACAAGACTCAGTTCACCAAGGTCGACATCCGCGAGTTCACCCAGCTGCACCTCAACTGCAAGACGCCCAAGCTCATCACCGAAAAGCCCGCCTCGAGCTACAGCATCACGGACAACGGCGATGGCTCGACAACCCTCCAGATAGCCGATCCCGCAGCGTTCTGGTCCGCCTCTCCTTTCCTGATTATCCAAATCAAGTAACGACACGCAGATGCGACGTCTCGCTTTATTAATCCTTTGTGCATTCACCTGCCTCTCTCTCCGGGCGCAATCGCCCGGAGAGACTGTGATGCACACTATCCAGCCAGGCGAGACGTTCCAGAGCCTGGCGACTCAGCACGGCACGACCGTGGAACGAATCAAGGAGCTCAATCCCAAGGTAGGCAATCATCCCTTTGCCGGCACCAAGATTCTCTTGCCTGTCACCGTCCAGAAAGAGGAGCCACAGCAAGACTCTCCTGAACCCACAAAGAGCGAAGAACCACGAACAACCCAGGAGTTGGTTCTGCATTATGAGAGCCGCGAGCATGCCAATGCCAGCACCCTCCGCAACTCGCAGGGGACGGCACTCAATGGCCGACGCATCCAAACCCTGCTGGTGAGTGGCGATGATATCCACATCATCGACTCGACGCTCCACCTCCATACCGTACTGCTGCCTGACCAAGGAATTGCTTATCTCTACAGCGACGTGCTCAGTCAAGGCATCCGCTTTGACTACGAATACTACGTGAACCTCTACATGAGCAGCCTCGCTCCGGCTTCGGACGCGGAGCAGAATGCTTATCGAGTGAAGCCGACTGGCGAAACCCATCAGGATGCAGGTCTCGAGTGCACTGCCTACAGTGGCAAGGTGCTGGACCTTACTCAGACTTCGCAAGTGGACATCTGGATAACCCTCCGCTATGCAGCTCCTGCCAGTCTGCGCTACTTCATCGATGGCCTTCCCCTTGATGGCATCCCGGTGCGATACGTCATCGAGCGCGGGGGGGCTTCCTCGTTGGCCGTGAAGCGAGGCAGCGTTGCCGCCCATCTCACCGGCATCGAAATACGTCCCATTGCCACCGACGAACTGCTACCCGATTCCGCCGTACGCATGTCGGTCTTCGTACAGCCTCAGCAGTACACTGCATTCCTTTCGAATCATCTCAAGGCACTCCAGAAGGCGGGCATCTATCCTACTGACGCCGCCATCGAAACTGACCAGCGCTACCTCATAGACGAGCACTGGAACTTCTGACATAAACCAACATTCCCCAATATGAAACACACCCTCCTCACCTTAATCTTTGCGCTGCTGTTGGCTCTCCCCATGAGCGCGCAGCAGATGCAGCGTCGTGCACCCCATTATCCCGACACCATCCGTGTGGCATGCGTCGGCAACTCCATCACCGAAGGCCATGGTCTCAAGGACAAGAAGACCGAAGCCTATCCTGCCCGCCTGCAGCAGATTCTTGGCGATCACTATCTGGTACAGAACTTCGGACTCTCGGGTCACACGCTGATGAACGGCACCGACCGCCCCTACACCCGCAACAAGTGGAACCGCTTCCAGAAGGCGCTTGCCTCCAGTCCCGACATCGTCACCATCAAGCTCGGCACCAACGACTCGAAGACTCCTTACGACTCGTTGCTCCATGCCGACTTCATCCGTGACCTCAACGCGATGATTGACTCCTTCCAGGCCTTGCCCTCCAAGCCCTACATCTACCTCTGCCTCCCCATTCCTGCCGACGGCGAAGTGTGGACCATCCGTGACTCGGTCATCTCTGGCGAAATCATTCCACGCATCCGTGCCGTTGCACAGGAGCGCGAACTCCCCATCATCGACCTCTACACTCCCTTCAAGCCCTTCATCGACCTGCTGCCTGACAAGATTCACCCCAATGCTGCCGGTGCCATGATCATTGCCGAAGAGATTGCACGCCGCATCGAAACCGACATGCTGAAAGGCAAGATTCACTTCGGTCGTCAGAACCAGATGATGCGTTCCGGTCGTCGCGACTTCGATTCGCACGCCACTGCAGGTCCTCGTCATCCTGCTCCTGGTGACATGAAGCCAGCCGACAAGCCAGCCGACAACGAACGTCCCGCCGGTAAACCCAAGAAGAACAAGAAGTAATATCTCACCCTAACCTGTCATCACACAAATGAAGCAACCGTTCCAGACCGCCTCACTGACTATCCTCTGCCTCCTCCCCTACGCTGCCGAAGCACAGGGCACCGACACCAACGGACAAGCCGACATGCCCCAGAGCGTCAAGCTCATCAACGATAACCTCACCCGCTTCTATGCCAACAAGAAGCAGATGGGACTCAACCTTTACGCCCCCGACGGCACCCTGATGCGAGAGAACGAAGGCGGCGACAAACTGAAGTTCGACTACGTGCCCGGACTCGTGGCTAAGGCTCTCATCGAAGCAGCCAGCTTCTACAGCCAGGAGGACTACGGCCGTGCCTGGTTCTACAGCGTACAGGACTATGCCAACCGCTACTTCAATGGTGTGCCGACCGAAGGCAAGAGCCTCGATGACCTCAACGCGACGAAGATGTACTTCGAGCTCTACGACCTCACCGACCCCGAGAAGGGAGCCTTCCGCGACCTTGCCGACCCTCAGACGCATGCCAATGCCGAGAAGGCTATGCAGAGCGCCCTGCAGGGACTGCGCGATACCAAGGAGCACTACGTCATCACGCCCGACATCAATGCCGAGAGTGCCGGCGGCTGGTGGCACAAGGCCTCCTATCCCTACCAGATGTGGTGCGACGGTCAATACATGGGTCCTGCCTTGTTGGCACAATTGGTACACTACGGCTACACCATTGACGGAGTCGAAGAGGACTGGCGCACCATCACCCGTCAGTTCGATATCACCTGGAGCAAACTTTGGGACCCAGAAAAGAAGCTGCTGCGTCATGCCTTCAGTGCCACCCCTCTAGGCGAGAAGTCGCGCCTCTGGGCAGACCCTGCCACGGGGCTGTCTCAGGAGTACTGGGGACGCGCCTGCGGCTGGTACTTCCTCGCACTGATCGACGTGCTCGAACTGATGCCCAAGGGCATCGAGATGAAACCTACACAACCCGGTCTGGAAATCTACTCCACTGACTGCCGCGCCCGCCTCTATCATTACCTCAACCAGCTTGCCGACGGTCTGGCACGTAGGCAGGACAAGCCGTCAGGTTGCTGGTACCAGCTCCTGGCGCATGATGGCAACTTCGCCGTGAGCGAATATCAAGGCAAGCAATACGAGCCCACGCACAATTATCTGGAGTCATCTGCCTCCTGCCTCTTCACCGCCGGCTTCCTCAAGGGCATGCGCCTGCGTCTGCTCCCCGAGAGCTACCGCGCCATGGCGAACACTGCCTATCAGGGTCTTTACCGTCAGTTCGTGCAGACCGAGCCTGATGGCCGCTGGCTCCTCATCGACGACTGCGCTTCGGCTGGTCTGGGCGGCGCCAGCTGGGGGGTTCGTGACGGCTCTGCTGCCTACTATCTCCTCGGCAGCGACGTCACCCGCATCACCACCTATACCGAGGGCAAGGTCTTCGGCGCCTTCATCCTCGCAGCTACCGAATACGAGAAGTCACAGCATACCGCTACTGAATAGTCACAGCATACTGCTCATATATGATAACATTACTGCGTGTCCGTCTGGTATATTGACGGACACGCAGTATTGCATATTATACAGTTATACTACATCACCCTGTGCCTAGACCAGAGCGCAAACCACGTTCGCAAGAAGCATAGATGAGGCTTCGCAACGAGGGGCAGGGACGGACGAAAAAAAATTGGAAATCCCCCTCGCCGTAACGCTTAGCGACGAGGGGGATATTTATGATTCAGAGATTAGCGATGATTAGCGGCCTACAGCCTTATCAGCAGCCTTCGACGAAGCTTTGAGCTCAGACTCAGCCTTCTGGAGATTGTTCTGCTTCTTGTCGAGCTTCTTGGCAGCGCTCTCCTGATCCTTGACGGCATCGATAGCCTGGTCGACGACCTTCTTCTTAGCCTTCAGGCCCTCGAGCTCAGCCTTCTTCTGCTGCTCGATGGTCTTCAGTTCAGCGTTGGTAGGATCAGCCTTCTGACGCTTCTCGTTGGCCTTGATCTCTGACTTGAGGGCATCGATCTCCAAGCCATACTGCTTAGACAGCTGCTCATGGGTCTTATTCTGGGGGTTCTCACCGATAGCCTTGTCAGCAGCCTCAACGGCAGACTTAGCCTTGGCTGTAGCCTTCTGGAGGTCATCCGAAGCCTCCTCCTCAGCCTTGACGGCCTTCTTGTGATCCTTGGCATCGCCAATAGCCTCATCGACAGCCTTCTTCTTGGCCTTCAGGGTCTCGAGTTCAGCCTTCTTGGCCTGCTCCTCAGTCTTGAGTTCAGTGTTGGTAGGATCAGCCTTCTGGCGCTTCTGGTTGGCCTTGATCTCTGCCTTGAGAGCCTCGATCTGAGCCTTATAGGATTCACTGTACTGAGCGTTGGTCATGTCCGTCTGGGCAAGGCTTACGGCTGGAGCTACTACGAGTGCTGCGAGGAGCACGATCTTTGCGAATTTCTTCATAGTGGTAGATGATTTAGAATTTATATTCCTTGTTGTATGCCATTCGTTTTACTTTATGACATCCACACCCATCCAAGGTTTAAGCACCTCGGGAACTTTTATCGTTCCATCGGGCAGCTGGTAGTCCTCCATGATAGAGGCGACGATGCGGGGCAGGGCGAGGGCGGAGCCGTTCAGCGTGTGACAGAGCTCAATCTTCTTGTTGTCGGCACGACGATAGCGGCACTTCAGGCGATTGGCCTGATAAGTATCGAAGTTCGAAACCGAGCTCACCTCGAGCCAACGCTTCTGGGCAGCCGAGTAGACCTCGAAGTCATAGCAGATAGCCGAAGTGAACGACTGGTCACCACCGCAGAGACGCAGGATGCGGTAGGGCAGGCCGAGCTTCTGGAGCAGACCCTCCACGTGGGCGAGCATCTCCTTGTGGCTCTCAGCCGAGTGCTCAGGGGTGTCGATGCGGACAATCTCGATCTTCGAGAACTCGTGCAGACGGTTCAGGCCGCGTACGTCCTTGCCGTATGAGCCTGCCTCACGACGGAAGCACTGCGTGTAGGCGCAGTTCTTGATGGGCAGGTCCTTCTCGTCGAGGATGACGTCACGGTAGATGTTGGTGACAGGAACCTCAGCAGTAGGAATCAGATAGAAGTCATCCACCTCGCAATGATACATCTGGCCCTCCTTGTCGGGCAGCTGGCCGGTGCCGTAGCCCGAAGCCTGGTTGACCACTGTAGGAGGCATGACCTCCTCGTAGCCAGCCTTGGCGCCCTCCGAGAGGAAGAAGTTGATGAGCGCACGCTGCAGGCGGGCACCCAGGCCACGATAGACGGGGAAGCCGGCACCAGTGATCTTGACACCGAGGTCGAAGTCGATGAGGTTGAGGTTCTTGGCGAGCTCCCAGTGAGGCAGCTTGGCATCGGGATACTGTGCATCAGGATTGCAGTCCCAGTTGCCGACAGTGTCCTTGCCGATGACGCACTCCTTGAGGCTCGACTTGACGACCCAGTTGTCCTCAGCACAAGTGCCCTCAGGTACTTCATCGTAAGGAATGTTAGGAATCTGGCAGAGCTGACGGACGATGTCGGCCTCGAGGGCGGCCTTCTTGTCGTCGAGCTCCTTGTTGGCCACCTTCAGTTCGGCGACCTTGGCCTTTGCCAGTTCGGCATCAGCCTTCTGGCCCTGCTTCATGAGCATGCCGATGCTCTTGGCAAGCTTGTTGGCCTCAGCGAGGTTGTCATCGAGCTGCTTCTGAGTGGTGCGACGCTCCTGATCGGTGGCCATGACGGCGTCGATAGCCTCCTTGGCACCGTTGAAATGCTTCTTGTTCAGACCGGCAATGACACGATCGTATTGCTCGGTAATGAGTTTCAGTGTTAACATATTTACAATTTGACCATTTACAATTTACAATTTCAGGCCGCCTCAAACAGAAAAGGACACTTGGCGACCTTGTGGGTCGTCAAATGCCCTGTAATTCTTTTAAGCGGTTGGCCAAGGGCTTATGCCAGTGGCTCAACTGAGACGTAGCTCTTATTCTCACGCTTCTTGGTGAAGACCACCTTGCCGTCGATGAGAGCATAGAGGGTATCGTCCTTGCCAAGGCCTACGTTGAGACCTGGGTTGTGCTTGGTGCCACGCTGACGAACGAGGATGTTGCCAGCCTTCACGATTTCGCCACCAAACTTCTTAACACCGAGTCGCTTGCTATGTGACTCACGGCCGTTCTTCGAACTACCTACACCTTTCTTGTGTGCCATAGTGCTTTGTTTCCTTTCTTTTTAAATAGCGGAATACGCTTATGCAACAATTGACTTAACTAACACTTCGGTAAAGTGCTGACGCGAACCGATGAGCTTGTCGAAGCCCTTACGACGGATCTTGTGGAACACCTTAATCTTCTTGCCGCGTACCTCAACCTGAGATACCTCAAGGACTACCTTGGCACCCTCAACGACTGGGGTACCGACGGTGATGGCACCGTCATTGTTAACGAGGAGTACCTTCTCGCAGGTGATCTCGTCGCCAACCTTTGCACCTGCGATATTCAATACGCAGATCTTCTGATCAGGCTCTACAGCGAACTGCTGGCCCTGAATCTCAACAATTGCGAACATTTGTTCTAAAAAAAATATTATTAAATATTTCTCCGCAAGGCGAACAGCACTCATCGAGGGGTGGCTGGCATCACTGCCATCCTGTCCTGACGGCCATTACTTATCGAGCCTACGTCGGAATCAGCGCGCAAAGATACGCATTTTCTTCGAATCTTGCATCATCGGCATCTCTTTTTCTTCGTTTTTTTGTTCAAATCGCTCACAATTTTTCATTTTTGACACCCCGACTTGGTGTTTTTGTGTCCAAATCGCACGTCTAAGCATAAAAAAGAACTTTTCGTCCGAAAAATTTGTGACTTTCGCCGAAAACGTTTATCTTTGCACCATCTAAATCACAAACACGAACCCTTAATATTTAACAACTATGGCTTACAAGATTATTGACATCGAAGGAATCGGCGAAGTTTATGCCGAGAAGTTGAACGCTGCAGGCATCGCCACCACCGAGGACCTGCTCGCCAAGTGTGCTGCCGCCAAGGGCCGCGAGGAACTTGCTGAGGCTACCGGCATCAGCCACAAGCTCATCCTGAAGTGGACCAATCACGCTGACCTCATGCGTATCAATGGCGTAGCAGGCCAGTTTGCCGAACTGCTCGAGGCTGCCGGCGTCGACACCATCAAGGAGTTCCGTCACCGCGTACCCGCCAACCTCCAGCCCAAGCTCGAAGAGGTCAACAACGAGAAGCACCTCGTCGGCCGCGTGCCCGCCGTCAGCGAGGTAGAGCGTATGATCGCCCAGGCCAAGGAGCTTGAGCCGCTCATCACCTACTAAATTCACCAGTCTATTGATGCACGGTTCACAATGCACAATGCACGATTAGTACCTTCGTCATCCGGTACATTCAATCGTGCATCGTGCATTGTGAACCGTGAACCGATTATTCACCGAAGATCTCTTTTTGCCCGCTTATGTCCCTCCGTCATTTATCACTCATTCTTAGTTATTCTCTGAGCGCCCTGACGCTCCTCTCCGCCCAACAGATTGCCACAGATGTGGACCCGACGACGGGAGGCATCCGCTCCATCACGCTGGCTGACGACCCTTCGCCCATGAACTGGCTCGCTGCTACCGACAGCGTCGAGATGGCAGCTGATGCTCCCGCCTGGCCCTGGGGTGTATTGCCACCCGTAGGCCGTCAGTTCCAATGGGGTCTGGGGCGACTTCGGGCAGAGGGTACAATGACCGAATGGCGAACGGCGCAGCATGCG
>R14__coassemble_937_pt1 | contig 16649 bp, 11 predicted proteins | sample R14__metabat2_high_PE_017 | metagenome-assembled genome bin R14 | reverse complement strand
GTCCTTGCCCTCAGCCTCCTTTGCTCCTCGTCAAGGCGTCGGCAGCACGCACATCAATGGCGCAATTCCCCTTTGGGGACAGTCCCCCGACAGAAATTGCGCCATTAATTTTGAGGCTCGAGCGGAGAAGACTGCCTAATGATCTCCTTATTGCGTAGTTTTCGCACCAAAAATTTGGAGATGTCGCAGAAATGTCGTATCTTTGCAGCGCAAAAGGTGTGTCCGGACCCCAGGACGAGGAGCCTTTTGCTTGATAGATATGTTAGAAGAAGAGGTACTCCGCGTTCCGTATGGTATTACGGACTTCTGCTACATCCGGCAGAATGGCTTTTATTATGTCGATAAGACGCGCTTCATCAGCCAACTGGAGCGTGACGGTAATTTCGTGTTCATGCTTCGTCCACGCCGTTTCGGCAAGAGCCTCTTCCTGGCAATGCTCAATTATTATTATAATGTGAAGTATGCCGACCTGTTCGAGACACTTTTCGGTGACCTCGACATCGGTCGGAAGCCCACCCGCGAGCATAGCACTTATCAGGTGATGACATTCAACTTCAGCGGCGTCAATCCCGGGGTGGATCAGGTGGAGGAGTCGTTCAACGAGAAGGTGAAACTGTCGCTCAACGAGTTCGCCGTCCTGTACGAGTCGCTGCTCCCTGCCGGGACCTGCCAGAAACTGAACGCGATTGAGAAAAGTGATCAGGCATTCAATTACCTGATTTCGCAGGCGAAGCTGGCGGGGCTGAACATCTATCTGATGATAGACGAATACGACAACTTCGCCAACACCCTGATGTCGCTGGACGAAGGCGGCTACACGACCCTGACCCACGGCGATGGTTACTTCCGCCTCTTCTTCAACATCGTCAAGGAGGCCACAACTGGTGCCGGTTCGCCCGTCAAGCGCATCTTCATCACCGGCGTGACGCCTCTGACGCTGAGCGATGTGACTTCGGGCTTCAACATCGGTCAGAACTTTTCGATGCGTGGCCGGTACAATGAAATGGTAGGCTTCACCGAACAGGAAGTGCGTGACATGCTGACCTATTATCGGGAAGCCACGGGGAACTTCCGCCACACGGTGGATGAACTCATCGAGGTGATGAAGCCGTGGTACGACAGCAACTGCTTCTCGCAGGATGCCATCGATGGGGGGCGGATGTTCAACAGTGACATGACGCTCTATTTCCTGAACAACTACATCGACCGCGAGGGCAAGTTCCCCGAACAGATGATCGACACCAATGTCGCTACCGACTACAACAAGGTGGCCAGCATGATCAAGTTCGAGAAGGGCTTCGGAGACAAGAGCAGCATCATGCAGCGCATTCTGAACGAGGGGCAGACCATGACCGACATCATCCCCGAGTTCAATCTGATGGATCTGGCGCGTCCGGAATGCCTGCGTAGCCTGCTCTTCTATATGGGCATGCTGAGTTTCGGGAAAGATGAAGATGCAGAACCCTGCCTGCTGGTGCCCAATGCAGTAGTGCGTCAGCAGTATTATCGATATATGTCACACGCTTATGAGACACTGCTTTCGTGGCGTGCGGATGACGAAGAATTGACCGTTTATGGTCGCAAGATGGCTAAAGAGGGCGACGGACTCCCGATGCTCCGCTACATCGCCTCCTGCCTCACTGCTGACAGCTCCAACCGCGACTTCGATCCCAAGGCAGAATCCTTCGTCAAGGGCTTCATGCTGGCCCATCTGGGCGGACGCAACAACTATTTCTGCACCTTCACCGAGCGCGAGGCCAACCATGGCTACAGTGACATCCTGATGGAACCACTGCGCGACTATCGCCACTGCCACGTCATCGAACTGAAGTATGTGGAGCACCGCACCACCGATGCCGCCGTCGAGCAGGCTCGCCAGCAGGCCTTGACGCAGCTCGGCCAGTACATCGCCGACCACCAGTTGCAGCAGCGAGCTGTGGACAAGCACTGGACGCTCCATCGCTACTGCCTCGTCTTTCGCGGCTGGGAGATGGTGGTGAGCGAGGAGCTCGGCTAAATAGGATAGCAATGGCGCAATTTCCGACAGGGAACAGTCCCCCGACAGAAATTGCGCCATTGCTGTGTTTGCCCCGGAGCCCTCACGCCGTCACGACGCGGTCCATGCGGACGTCCCACGGGTCGCAGGGCACCATCTGCTTGATCTGGCACTTGAAGGCGACGCCCCATTTGGGGCAATGGAGTTTGGGTAGCAGACGGTCGTACCAGCCGCCGCCGCGTCCCAGTCGATGGCCCACGCGACTGAAGGCGCGACCGGGGATGAGGGCGAAGTCCACCTCCTGCAGCACCTCGTCAGGAATGACGGGGGCATTGGCACTCTGGTTCGGCAGGATGATCTCCTTGCCCGAGCCACGGGCATCGTCGATGAGCAGCTGCAGGCTGACCTCGTCGGGCAAGGCCGAGTAGAGCATCACCGTCTGCGCTCCTTGCCATTCGGCAGTGCCTAAGATTTGGAGGCAGACGTAGAGCGACTGGGTGTCGCGGTCGGCGGCACTCAGCTGCTGTATTTGCTGGCGTATCTGCCGGCGGAGTTCCTGTTTGGTCATGGGACGAAGAGTAAGAAAGAGGTCATCCGGCGACGATGGTGCGGATGATGTAGATGACGTAGATGGCGGTGAGGGTGACACCCTCCCAGCGCTCGAGCTTGTAGTTGGTGCGCAGGAAGTACCAGAGCAGCAGGCCGAGCAGCGTCATTAAGGCGTAGTCGAAGACGAAGCCGACGTTGCTGTCATGGATGGGGGTGATGGTGGACGAGATGCCGATGACGCAGAGGATGTTGAACGTCACCGAGCCGATGATGTTGCCGATGGCCATGTCGGTCTCGCCCTTGAGGGCAGCCATGACGCTGGCGAAGAGCTCGGGCAGCGAGGTGCCGACGGCGACGATGGTGAGACCGATGATGCGGTCGGTGACGCCGAGGCGCGAGGCGATGTCGGAGGCTCCCTCGACCAGCTTGTCGGCACCGAAGACCATGGCGGCAAACGAGACGACGATGAAGAGCAACGCCTTCCAGACGGGCATCGGCTCTTGCTCTGGTTCACGGTTCTCAATGCACGATGCATGGTTGTCGCCTTCGTCATTCGAAACATTCAATTGTGCATTGTGCATTGAGCATTGTGCATCTTTCTCCGTTCCTCTTGCATAGGAACGTCGTGACTCGACCACCTGATAGCTGACGAAGGCGACGAGCAGCAGCACGCCCACCACGCCTGCCAGACGGCCGATGGTGCCGGTGAGTGCCACGCCCACGAAGAGCACGCTGGCGATGAGCATGAAGGGCAGGTCGATGCGCAGCGTGGCACGCTGCGAGGGGATGGGATGGATCAGCGAGGTGACGCCGAGGATGAGGGCGATGTTGGAGATGTTGGAACCCACGACATTGCCGATGGCGATGCCGCTGTTGCCTACCAGTGCCGACTGGGCAGAGACGAGCAGTTCGGGCATCGAGGTGCCGAAGCCGACGACGGTGAGGCCGATGACCATCTTCGAGAGCTTGGCACGTTCGGCAACAGCCACTGAACCATCGACCAGATAGTCGCCGCCCTTGACCAGCAGGACGAGGCCGAGGAGGATGTAGAGGATATCGAGTAGCATAGTTGAAATCAGAGCCCCCCTCACTGATAGTTGAAGGGGGCCTTTGTCTTACTTGATGATGCCGTCGCGGCGCATCAGCGCCTTGATGTCGGGGTCGCTGCCCTTGAACTGGCGATAGAGCTCGGCAGGATCGACGGTGTCACCACTCTCGAGCAGGTGACGGAAGCGGCCGGCGGTCTCGGGATTGAAGAGTCCCTCCTTCTCGAAGACGGCGAAGGCATCGGCATCGAGCACCTCGGCCCACTTGTAGCCATAGTAGCCGGCAGCATAGCCGCCCGAGAAGATGTGGGTGAAGGTGGGCGCCATCATGCCGCCCTCGACGCGGGGCAGTACCTGGGTGGGAGCCATGGCATCGGCCTCGAACTGCTCGACGTTCTGCAGTTCGGGGAAGCGGGCGGTGATCTCGCGGCTGTCGTCGGCCTGGACGCCCTTGCCCAGCATGTGGAACTTCATGTCCATCATGCCGAACGAGAGCTGACGCACGCAGGCATAGGCAGCGTGGTAGGTCTGCGCCTCATGCAGACGGTCGATGAGCTCCTGGGGGATCTGCTCGCCGGTCTTGTAGTCGGCGGCGAAGGTGTCGAGGAACTCCTTCTTGCCCATGAAGTTCTCGTTGAACTGCGAAGGCAGCTCCACGAAGTCGTGGGCGACGGAGGTGCCGCTGAGCGAGCGGTAGTTGCACTTGGTGAGCAGGCCGTGGAGCGAGTGACCGAACTCGTGGAGGAAGGTGGTGGCCTCGGCGTAGGTCAGCAGGGCAGGGGTGTAGGTCGAGTCGCCAGGCTGGCCGATGGGCTTGCTGAACGACATGACGATGGAGACGTGCGGACGCGAGTCGGTGCCGTCGGCCTCACGCCACTGGCCCTTGAACTCGGTCATCCAGGCGCCGGGACGCTTGGTGTCGCGGGGGAAGAAGTCGGTGTAGAGCAGGCCCAGGTAGGTCGAGTCCTTGTCCAATACCTCGAAGCACTCCACTTCGTCGTAGTAGACGGGCACGTCGAGCTTGTGGAAGGTGACGCCGTAGAGACGGCCAGCCAGACCGAAGACGCCCTCCTTGACGCGCTCCAGCGGGAGGTAAGGCTTGATGAGGGCATCGTTGACATTGTACTTCTCGGTCTTGAGCAACTCCGAGTAGTAGCTGAAGTCCCAGGGCTGCAGGTCGGTGATGCCGTCCTTCTTCTTGGCGAAGTCGGCGACCTCCTTCACCTCGTTCAGCGCAGGCTGCTTGTAGGCGTCGAGCAGCTGACCCAGCAGGCCGTTGACAGCCTCGGGAGTGTGCGCCATGGTGTTGCCCAGACGGAGGTGGGCGAAGGTCTCGAAGCCGAGCAGGTCGGCCTTCTCCTGACGGAGGGCGGCGATGTGGCGGATGTTGTCGGTGTTGTCGAACTCACCGCCTACGCAGCGGGCGTTGTAGGCACGGTAGAGCATCTCGCGCAAGTCGCGGCGGCTCGAATAGGTCATGAAGGGACGGTAGTCGGTGGCGTTGAGGCCGATTTTGTAGTCCTTCTGCTTGAGCGCCTCGGCAACGAAGCCTGGCAGACCCTCGAGGTCGGTGTCGGGATTGAGCTGATAGGACCAGGCGGCGGTGGCCTTCTGGACGTTCTGGCCGAAGACGAGCGTGAGGCTGTCGAGCTGGGCGCTGACTTCGCGCCAGCGGTCACGTGCCTCGCCCTGCAGGGTGGCGCCGGCACGCATGTAGCTCTCGTAGGTGTCCTTCAGGAGGCGATACTGCTCAGTGGTCAAAGGTGCAGGGTTCACAATGCTCGATGCACTATTGGCACTATCAGCAGCCGAACCATCAACCGTGCATTGTGCATCTTGAACCGTGCATCCCTGATACATTTCCCACACCTGCTGGATGCGTGCGAAGAGGCCCTCGTTGAGGCTGATGTCGAGCGAGTGCTGGCTCATCATGGGCTGCAGCTCCTCGCTGAGCGCATGCATCTCGTCGGTGCCGTTGCACTCCAGGAGGTTGTAGAAGATGTTGCCCACGCGGTCGAGCAGGCGGCCCGAGCGGTCGAGGGCGACGATGGTGTTCTCGAAGGTGGGAGCCTCGGGGTTGTTGACGATGGCGTCAATCTCCCGGTTCTGCTCCTCGATACCTGCCTCGAAGGCGGGACGGTAGTGCTCCAGGCGGATCTTGTCGAACTGGGTGGCACCGTGGGGGAGGGGCGACTCCACGAGGAATGGATTCTCCATATCGTTGTTGTCTTTATTGTTCTGGCAACCAGTCATCGTCAGGGCGGTGAGGGCGGCTGCGAAGAGGATCTTTGCTACTTTCATTGTTTGGATATGTTTGGGATATGTTAGGGATTGGGGGGGATATTAGTGATCTTAGGGACGAATGTATCGGTGGTCGCAGGGGGATAGCAGTTCGAACCAAGGTAATAGTGTCAGGCAATCATCGGGACAGGGATAGGCGAAGGTAATGTCCCTAAAATCCCTAAATTCCCTAAAATTCCCAAAATCCCTAAAATCTCTTAAAATTGGTTCACCAATTCACTTGCCGCCACCTTCTTCTGCTCGCCCGTCAGCATGTTCTTGAGCGAGACCTCCTGGTTGGCCATCTCATCGCTGCCGACGACGACGACGTAGGGGATCTGCTTCTGGTTGGCGTACGACATCTGCTTCTTCATCTTGGCTCCTGCCTCGGGATAGACCTCGGCGCGGATGCCGGCGCGGCGCAGCTGGGCCAGGAGCGGCAGGGCATAGTCCTGCTCGGCCTCGCCGAAGGTGACGAAGAGCACCTGCGTGGACTGCAGGGCGTCGGTGGGGTAGAGGTTGAGCTGGTTGAGCACGTCGTAGATGCGGTCGGCACCGAACGAGATGCCCACGCCCGACATGCCGGGCATGCCGAAGACGCCCGTCAGGTTGTCGTAGCGGCCGCCTCCGTTGATCGAGCCCATCTCGACGTCGAGCGCCTTGACCTCGAAGATGGCACCGGTATAGTAGTTGAGGCCGCGGGCGAGGGTGAGGTCGATGTCGAGCTGGCACTGGGTGCCGCCGATCTTCTCGACCTTCGAGAGGATGAACTCGAGTTCATCGACGCCCTTCACGCCAATCTCCGAGGCGGCAAGCGTCTCCTTGATGGTGGCGAGCTTCTGGTGATTCTCGCCCTCGAGCTTGATGATGGGCTGCAGCTTGGCGAGCTGCTCGTCGTTGAGACCCTTCTCGCGCAGTTCGGCATTGACGTTGTCCAGGCCGATCTTGTCGAGTTTGTCGATGGCTACGGTGATGTCGACCAGCAGTTCGGGAGCGCCGATGACCTCAGCGATGCCTGCCAGGATCTTGCGGTTGTTCATCTTGATGACGACGCGGATGCCGAAGCGGCGATAGACCTCGTCGATGATCTGGATGAGCTCCACCTCGTTGAGCAGCGAGTCCGAGCCGACCACGTCGGCATCGCACTGGAAGAACTCGCGATAGCGGCCCTTCTGCGGACGGTCAGCACGCCAGACGGGCTGTATCTGATAGCGCTTGAAGGGGAATGCCAGTTCGTTCTGGTGCATCACGACGAAGCGGGCAAAGGGGACGGTGAGGTCGTAGCGCAGACCCTTCTCGCAGATGCGGGCGGCGAGACGGGGCGAACCGAACGGGCGGCCCTCCTCGTTGACGAGTTCCTCGGGCTTGATGTCGCTCATGAAGTTGCCCGAATCGAGGATCTTGAAGAGCAGCTTGTCGCCCTCCTCGCCATACTTGCCCATCAGGGTCGAGAGGTTCTCCATCGAGGGGGTCTCGATCTGCTGGTAGCCGAAGAGGCTGTAGACCTCGCGGATGGTGTTGAAGATATAGTTGCGCTTGGCCATCTCGATGGGCGAGAAGTCGCGGGTTCCCTTGGGGATGCTGGGTTTTACTTGTGCCATATATTTTCGATTACAGATTACTGATTTCGGATTACTTTTGACCCTAAAATTATCATTTGGGCGCGCAAATATAAAGAAAAAAACTCTTTTTTCGGCTGTTTTGAGCGAATTTTTTTCGAAAACCAATACATTTTAAATAATAATACGTATCTTTGCAACCCGAAATTTGTAAAATATGAGCGTATCAGAGCTATTACAGAACACCCAGGAGACATTGTTCTCGTTCGAGGTGTTGCCTCCCCTCCGCGGCAAGAGCATCGACCAGATCTATCGGACCATCGATCGTTTGATGCCTTTCCATCCCGCCTTCATCGAGATCACCACGCATCGCAGCGACTACGTCTATAAGGAACTGGAGCCGGGCCAATACAAGCGCGTCGAGGAACGACTGCGCCCTGGCACCGTCGCCATCGCCTATGCCATCAAGCAGCGCTACGACGTGCCCGTCGTGCCGCACATCATCTGCTCGGGCTATTCGCAGCAGGACACCGAGTACGAACTGCTGGACCTCTCGTTCCTCGACATGCGCGACCTCCTCATCCTGCGCGGCGACAAGTCGAAGCAGGACTCGCGCTTCATCCCCAAGGAGGGCGGACTGATGTATGCCAGCGAACTCTGCGAGCAGGTCAATGAGTTCAACAAGGGTCACCTCCTCTTCGGCGAACAGCACGAGCTCTCGCTCGACCGGCCGTTCACCTACGGCGTGGCAGGCTATCCCGAGAAGCACGACGAGGCGATGAACCCCGCCGCTGACATGCGCGCCTTGAAGCGTAAGGTCGATCTCGGTGCGGGATATATCGTCACGCAGATGTTCTTCGACAACCGCAAGTACTTCGACTTCGTGCGCCGTTGCCGTGAGGCGGGCATCACGGTGCCTATCGTCCCGGGTCTGAAGCCGCTGGGCACGTTGAACCATCGCACGATGCTGCCGCGTACCTTCCACATCGACTTCCCCGACAAGCTGGCACAGAAGCTCGAGAAGTGCCGTACCAACGACGAGGTGAAGGAGGTGGGCATCGAATGGGCCATCCGCCAGTGCCGCGAACTGCGTGACCACGAGGCACCTTCGCTCCACTTCTATACGATGAATGCGGCTGCTCAGATCGAACAGATCATGAAGGCGTTGTGAGAATTCGGAATTCATAATTCAGAATTCATAATTCATAATTCAGAATTCATAATTCATAATTGGCTCGGCATATTCGAAGAGTATCTATGCCATCGACCCACGGCACATTCGTCCCTAAAATCCCTAAAATCCCTAAAATCCCCAAAATCCCTAAAATCCCTAACTCCTAATCGATGACTCTACGCGAAGCCTTTGCTGATCGCCTGCTGCTGCTCGATGGCGCGATGGGCTCCCTGCTGATGCGGGGCAACAACGATGCCCTGTCGCTCACCGAACCCCAGCTCATCCTCGACATACACCGACGCTATGTGGCTGCCGGTGCTGACGTCATTACTGCCAATACCTTCTCTTCGCAGCGCATCTCGCAGCACGAATATCATCTCGAGGAGCAGGTCGAGGCGATGAATCGTGCCTCGGTCCGTCTGGCGCGCCAGGCTGCCGAGGAGGCTGTCGGCCGTCAGGTCTATGTGGTGGGCAGCGTCGGTCCGACGAGCAAGATGCTGTCGATGAGCGACGATGTCAACGATCCGGCGGCTCGTGCTATCACGTTCGACGAACTCGAGGCTGCCTACCTCGAGCAGATATGTGTGCTGCTCGACGAGGGAGTGGACGGCGTGCTGGTCGAGACCATCTTCGACACGCTCAATGCCAAGGCTGCCATCTCGGCGTTCCTGAAGGCGAGGGATGCGTGGAGGAGGAGGTCGAACTGCCGACTGGAAGATGTCGCCGAGCCCGAATTGCTCCTGTCGATGACCGTGAGCGATGCCTCCGGCCGCACCTTGAGCGGACAGACGGTCGAGGCTTTCGTCATCTCGGTGATGCATGCCCGTCCGCTCTGCGTCGGTCTGAACTGTGGCCTCGGCGCCGAGGGCCTCTTGCCCTATCTGCGCCAGATGTCGGCATGTGCTCCCTGCTATGTGAGCTGCCATCCGAATGCCGGCCTGCCCAACCAGTTCGGCGGCTACGACGACACGCCCGCCGACATGGTGCGCCAGATGCAGCCCTACCTCGACGAACACCTGGTCAACATGATCGGCGGCTGCTGCGGCACGACGCCCGAACACATCGCCGCCATGCGTCAGCTCATTGACAATCATTCAGGCGCCCGCCGTTCCCCTGCCTCCCTGCCCTCGTCTTTGCGTGTCGCTGGTCTGGAGCCATGTTTGGCTCCAGCACGCACCTTCCTCCGCGTCGGAGAGCGCTGCAACGTCGCCGGTTCGCGCAAGTTCCTGCGCCTCATCAGCGAGAAGAAGTACGACGAAGCGCTCGACATCGCCCGCCGTCAGATCGAGGACGGCGCCCAGGTTATCGACATCAACATGGACGATGGCTTGCTCGATGCCCAGACGGAGATGCGGACGTTCCTCAACCTCCTTGCCTCCGATCCTGCCATCAGTCGCGTACCTGTCATGGTGGACAGTTCGCGCTTCGAGATCATCGAGGCGGGACTGAAGTGCTGTCAGGGCAAGTGTGTGGTCAACAGCATCAGCCTCAAGATGGGTGAGGAGGAGTTCCTCGAGCATGCCCGCACGGTGCATCGCCTGGGTGCCGCCGTCATTGCCATGTGTTTCGACGAACAGGGACAGGCGACCGACTACGAGCGACGCATCGCCGTCTGTCAGCGCATGTACACGCTGCTGACCGAGCAGGTGGGCTTTAATCCCGAGGATATCATCTTCGACCCCAACGTGCTGACCATTGCCACGGGCATGGCGGAACATGCCGACTATGCCCACGACTTCATCCGTGCCACCCGCTGGGTGACCGAACATCTGCCGGGCGCACGGGTGTCGGGCGGTCTCTCCAATCTGTCGTTCGCCTTCCGAGGCAACAACTATCTGCGCGAGGCGATGCATTCGGTCTTCCTCCATCATGCGCGTGCCAACGGTATGGGTATGGCCATCATGAACCCTGCCGCTGAGGTGGACTACAAGAGCATCCCGCTGGAACTCCGCATGGCCATCACGGAGGTCATCCTCAACACTTCGGCAGATGCCAGCGACGAACTCATCTCCATTGCCCAGCGCATGAATGCGGCTCAGGCTGCTGCCAAGGAGGCTGGACAGAAGTACGACCCTACGGCTATCTTCGGCAACCTTGGTGCCACTGTGGCTCAATCGCAGGAGAATGTCGGGGAGGCGAAGGCGGCTGAGACCATGACCGTGGCTGCTACACCCGAATCGCGCCTCCAGCAGGCATTGATCAATGGCTCGACGACAGGTCTCGAGTCGGACCTGCAGCTATTGATTGATCGTGGTGACTCGCCCCTCGCTATCATCTCCGGTCCGCTGATGACCGGCATGAACGAGGTGGGCCGCCTCTTCGGCGAGGGGAGGATGTTCCTGCCTCAGGTGGTCAAGACCGCCCGCACGATGAAGAAGGCGGTGGAGTGGCTCGACCCCTATATCAAGGAGAGTTCGACGTCGGATGATGATTCCAAGCTCAAGGGTTCCCGAGGGTCTATCGTCATCGCCACGGTCAAAGGCGATGTCCACGACATCGGCAAGAACATCGTGGCGGTGATCCTTGCCTGCAATGGCTTCGACGTCATCGACCTGGGCGTCATGGTTCCCTGCGAGACCATCTTGCAGACCGCCATCGAGCGGCAGGCGGACATCATCTGCCTGTCTGGACTCATCACGCCGAGTCTGGAGGAGATGTGTGCCGTCGCCCGTGCCATGCAGGAGGCTGGCTTGACCATCCCGCTGATGGTGGGTGGTGCCACCACTTCGCCCATCCACACGGCGGTGCGCATTGCGCCTTGTTACGACGGTCCGGTCTTTCATGTGAGGGATGCTGCCCAGAATCCGGTGCTGGCGATGCGTTTGCTCGATCCCGCTCTGCGTGACGAGGTCATCGCTGCCAACCGCGCCGAACAGGAACGCATCCGGCAGCAACAGGCACAGCGTCAGCGCAAGGAGCAGGTTGACCAGCAGACACGCCAGACGTTGGGCGAAGCTTCTCCGCAGGAGCGCAGACTTCGGATTGATTGGTCGAAGCAGCCTCGCGTCATGCGACCTTTCACCGGATGCCGTGTCCAGCCTTCCGTTCCTGTGCGAAAGCTCATCCCGCTCATCGACTGGTCCTATTTCTATTGGGCATGGCGTGTGCGCGAGGATTCTGACGAGGCGCGCAAGTTGCGAAGCGATGCCGATGCTTTGCTCGAAGAGATTGCTGACGAGCAAGACTATGCCGTGCGTGTGGAGCAGGCTTTCTATCCTGCGCAGAACCTTGGCGACGGCATCGGCGTCACTTTGCGGCATGACGATCACGCTTCGTCATGTCCCTGCTGCACACAGCAACTGGCGATACCTACGCCGCGACAGCAGAAGCCGTCCGGCACGTGTCTGTCGCTCTGCGATTATATTTGCGACTCGGTCGGCGCCTTTGCCTGCACCATCAGCCAGCGTATGGTGGAGCGCCTCGAACGACTCAAGGCGGAGCGCGGCGGCAGCGACTACGACGTGCTGCTCCTGCAGACGCTCGCCGACCGTCTGGCTGAGGCTGCCGCCGAATGTCTGAGCCGTCAGCTCCTCGTCGAGCACCAATGGGGCGGCATCCGTCCCGCCGTGGGCTATCCTTCGCTCCCCGACCAGAAGAGCATCTTCCTCCTCGCCCGGATGATTGACTTCGATGCCATCGGCATCCGTCTCACCGAAAACGGCGCGATGTATCCGCAGGCCTCGGTCAGCGGTTTGTATATCCCCTATCCCGAGGCAGAGTATTTCTCGGTCCGATAAAATGGTAAATTGTAAATTGTCCAATTGTCCAATTGTAAATGCCATGACTGATGAATACTATATGCGCCAAGCCTTGATCGAGGCGCGCAAGGCTGCCGATGAGGGTGAGATTCCCATCGGTGCGGTCATCGTCTGCCGGGATCGTATCGTGGCGCGTGCCCACAACCTCACCGAGCGGCTACATGACGTCACGGCGCATGCCGAGATGCAGGCAATCACGGCTGCTGCCGAGGTGCTGGGTGGCAAGTACCTGACCGACTGCACGCTCTACGTCACGCTCGAGCCCTGCATCATGTGTGCGGGCGCTTTGGGCTGGAGCCAGATTTCGCGCATCGTCTACGGCGCTGCCGAGCCTCGGCGCGGCTACCAGAAGTATGCCGCTGGCGCACTGCACCCCAAGACGCAGGTCGTCACGGGCATCCTCGCTGACGAGTGCCTCCAGCTGATGACCGACTTCTTCCGTAGTAAGCGCTAATTATCAATTATGAATTAGTAATTATGAATTCTGAATTATGAATTAGTAATTCTGAATTATGAATTGTCCCATATGACTCCCGTTCTCCTTCACTGCTGCTGTGCTCCCTGCTCGAGCGCCATCATCGAATGGATGCTGGCGCATGACGTGCGTCCGACGCTCTTCTATTGCAATCCGAACATCTACCCGGAGGAGGAATACCTGATTCGCAAGAACGAGTGTACGCGCTATGCCGCCTCGTTGGGCCTCGACATCATCGACGACGACTATGACCACGAGTCGTGGCGCTGTGCCATCCGTGGCCTGGAGCAGGAACCCGAGCGCGGGGCTCGCTGCCTCGAGTGCTTCCGGTTGCGATTGCTCCATACTGCCCGCAAGGCGGCGGAACTCGGTTTCGCGACCTTCACGACTACGCTGGCTTCGAGCCGATGGAAGTCGCTCGACCAGATCAACGAGGCGGGTCATTGGGCGGCTCAGCATGTGACGGCAGAGACAGGACATGAGGTACGTTTCGACGACCGCAATTGGCGTAAGGGCGGCTTGCAGCAGCGGCGCAATGAGTTGCTCCGGCAGAATGGCTTCTACAATCAGCTCTATTGTGGCTGTGAGTTCAGCCTCGAGGCAATGAAGCGTAAGTTCGGCGTGGAGGATGTGATTCGCAAGATCCATTTGCCCGAAGTGGCTTCGACCAACACCTGGATGCTCGACACGTTGGCTCACGTCCAGAACCTTCCTGACGAGACGGTGGTCTATACGCTCCGGCAGTCGGCTGGCCGTGGACAAGTGGGCAATGGCTGGGAGTCGGAGTTCGACCGCAACATTGCCTTTTCGATGCTCCTGCGTCCCGAGTTCCTGCCCATTCGCGAGCAGTTCGTCCTGAGCGAACTCTGTTGTCTCGGCATTGTAGAGGGGCTGGAATCGATTGCCGGGGAGCAGGGCATCGCTCCCGAGGCATTGCAGCTGAGCGTCAAGTGGCCTAACGACATCTATGCCGGCGACCTCAAGCTCGTGGGCATCCTCATCGAGAACCGGCTGATGGCATCCACGTTGACCCACAGCGTCCTGGGGGTGGGCATCAACGTCAATCAGGAGCGATGGGTCGGCAATGCGCCAAATCCCGTCTCGCTCCGTCTGCTTGGTGTCGACACCACGCCTGAGGTGGTGCTCGACCGTGTCACCGAGTGCATCAGCCATTATTATCATACGTTACGCGACAACGTCCGTGAGGGCGCTGCCGCGATACATCAGCTCTATATGTCGCGGCTCTATCGCCGCGAGGGTTTTCATCCCTATTTCGATCCCGAGCGTCAGGAGCGCTTCGAGGCTCGCATCATCGACATTGACCCGCAAGGTCCCATGCGCCTCCAGCTCCCTTCGGGCGAGGAGCGCAGCTATTGGTTCAAGGAGGTCCGCTTCGTCCTGCCCTGCGGCGTGACCAAGGAGTGAGCCTTCCTCCTCCCGCATTCCGTGCCTTCCTCCTCCTCCCGCATTCAGTGCCCCAAGCGTGAGCTTGGGGTAATCATTCATAGCAGACATAGACCATGAACTCCCCCTCCGCCTCAATCGTTACCTCCGAGGCGATCGCCTCATTGAGCGTGCCTTGCCACCAGTTGCTGAAGTCATAGAGCGGATAGCGCAGCCCCTCGCTCCTGAAGCCATGTGCCGAGACATTGAAGATGGATATCTGCACCGACTTCTGCCGCGTGGCGATGGCATCGCTCACCGCCTCGAATTGCTCTGGGATGGGCACCTCCAGTTCGATGCGGTCTTGGCACGGCAGGAACACGCCGTGGTCGGTGTAGATGCGCACGTCTGCCCCCATTCGCATGTATTCGATGCAGAGGCTGATGTTGCCCAGCGTATGATCTTCGCGCCCGCCAGTAGCTCCGACGATGGCGATGCGGCGCATGTCATGGCTGAGGCAGTATCGAACCGCCTTGGTCTGGTCGTTGTCGTCCTGCTCTTCGTAGCGGCGTATCCGGTCACGATGCTCCTCCACCATCTGCTGTTCCTCCGGATCTTCGGTAGTGAAGATGGTGTCGCAGTCGCCTACGATGCGCCAGGGTTCCATGCCATGGCGCAGCAGACTGAACATGGCGCCGTCGCAGCACACGATTCGTTCGGCTTCGTGGAGCAAGGTGAGTGGGAGGGCGTGCGTGGGATAGTCGCCTCCGCCCAGTACCACCATGTCGGGTTTGTATTGGTCAATTCTTTCGGTCATGTCCTGTATTTGCTGATTGATGTGCATCCTGGGATGTTACCGTTCCCTTTTGCAGGAAAGGTCGGTTCGGATGCGGTGCAAAGATAGCGTATTTTTTCGGAATAAGCAAGGAAATGTCGCATTTTTTTCAATCTTTCAAGGCAATTTGTTCCCTATTATATTATATAATGTACGCGCGCGATAGAGAAACTTTATAGGCAAAAAATTTGCATATGTCAAAAAAAGAGTGTATCTTTGCACCCGCAAATCGATACTCACGAGTGAAGTTTGCAGACAACCTATGGACAAAATCAATACTTACGACAAGATCAGGGGCTGTATCGACAGCGAGATGCAGGAGTTCGGACAGTTGTTCGAAGGCATCCTGCGTACACGTGTCCCACTGGCAGACTCGGTGATCCGTTATTTCCTCGAGCGCAGTGGCAAGCAGATGCGTCCCATCATGACCATTCTTGCGGCTAAGATGCTGGGACAGGTGACACCTGCCACCATCAATGGAGCTGCGGCTCTCGAACTGCTTCACAATGCCACGTTGATGCACGATGACGTCATCGACCAGAGCATGCAACGCCGTGGTGCCGACACCATCAATAAGGTGTGGGACAATCGCGTCGCCGTCCTGATGGGCGACTTCTTCCTCTCGAAGTGCCTTGCTTGCAGCAATGCCACGGGGTCGCTCGAGATCTCGTGCGTGCTCGCTGACATGGTGACCCAGTTGGTTGAGGGCGAGCTGGAGCAGATATCCAACATCCGCACGCATATGCTCAGCGAGGATGCCTACTTCTCGGTCATCAGTGGCAAGACGGCATCCCTCTTTGCTGCATGCATGAAGGTGGGTGCACTCAGTGCAGGCGCTTCGGCGGATGAGGTGAAGCGGCTGTCGCGCGTGGGCGAACTGATGGGACTGATCTTCCAGATCCGTGACGATATCTTCGACTACTATCCCACGTCCGCCGAAGTGGGCAAGCCGACCGGACACGACATCATGGAGGGCAAGATTACCCTGCCGCTGCTTTATGCCCTGCAGCATGGACCGGCTGATGAGGTGGCGCGCATGCGCGCTATCCTCGACCAGCCACAGGAGCTCTCTGCCTCTCAGGTAGCACAACTTGTGGAGTTCGCCAAGAGCATCGGAGGCATCGAATATGCCCAGGCTAAGATGAAGAATCTGGCTTTCGAGGCTTCTCGACTGCTCTCTTCGTTCCCTGATTCTCCGTGTCGTGAGGCAATGGCTGCATTAATCGACTACTTTATCGGTCGAAATCATTGAAAATGCTCACTCCGCAAAGCAATATGCCGTCGCTTGGGGGTCAAAAATAGGCCAAAATCAAGTTTTCTTGAAAAAAGTCGTCAGAAAATTTGGAGGATTGCGAAAAATCCCCTATCTTTGCACCCGCAAAACAAGGAACAACGGGGTGTAGCGCAGTCCGGTTAGCGCACCTGCTTTGGGAGCAGGGGGTCCCAGGTTCGAATCCTGGTACCCCGACAGCTAAGGCTTCGGACTGTCGACCCGCAAACTTGTTGGCAAAAACGATCTTTGATAAAGACAATATAAGATGGCTCCTTAGCTCAACTGAATAGAGCATTTGACTACGGATCAAAAGGTTATAGG
>R14__coassemble_932_pt1 | contig 16726 bp, 10 predicted proteins | sample R14__metabat2_high_PE_017 | metagenome-assembled genome bin R14 | reverse complement strand
ATATATAATGTGTAAATGAAGAAGAGCGGCTGAAAGGCCGCTCTTCTTCATATAGTGCGAACGGCTCAGCCGTTCTGCAAATGGGCTTGCCTGCTTAGCAGACGATGTTGACAATCTTCTTGGGAACGAAGACGAACTTGCGGACGGGCTTGTCGCCAATCCACTTCTTGGCATCGGGATGAGCGAGGACGGCAGCCTGGACCGAAGCCTGGTCGGCATCGGCAGGGAGGTCGATGGTGAAGCGCATCTTGCCGCCAATCTGGACGGGATACTTGATGGTCGACTCAACCAGATACTTCTCTTCGAACTTAGGCCACTGCGCGTCGCAGACGGTGGTGTCGTGACCGAGCTGGTGCCAGAGCTCTTCGGCAATGTGAGGAGCAAATGGGGCAATCAGAACCACCATAGGCTCGAGCACGGCCTTGCTGGTGCACTTCTGGGCGGTCAGTTCGCTGACAGCTACCATGAAGGCGGAGATGGCAGTGTTGTATGAGAAGGTCTCGATGTCGCCAGTCACCTTCTTGATGAGCTTGTGGAGCGACTTCAGGTTGTCGGCAGTAGGCTCAGCGTCAGTGACACCTTGATACAGGTTCCAGAACTTCTTGAGGAAGCGGAAGGCGCCGTCGATGCCTGCAGTATCCCAGGGCTTGGACTGTTCGATAGGACCGAGGAACATTTCGTAGAGACGCAGCGTGTCGGCGCCGTAGCGCTCGCAGATGTCGTCGGGGTTGACAACGTTGTACTTCGACTTGGACATCTTCTCGACGGCGGCGGTAGTGATGAACTTGCCATCAGCATTGCAGACCACCTCGGCATCGTTGAACTCAGGACGCCATGCCTTGAATGCCTCGACATCCATGTCGAGGTTCGAGACGAAGTTGACGTCGACGTGGATTGGATCGACGGTGGTGCCTTCGTAGCAGCCATTGGCATCGAGCAGGTCAGCACTGACGAACTTGTTGGTGCCGCTCACACGGTTGGCGAAGCGGCTTGAGCCTTGGATCATGCCCTGGTTGATGAGCTTCTTGAAGGGCTCCTCGCTCTTGACAACACCCCAGTCCTTGAGGAACTTGTTCCAGAAGCGGCTGTAGATGAGGTGACCCGTGGCATGCTCCGAACCGCCCAGGTAGAGGTCTACGTTGTCCCAGTACTCGTTGGCCTCGCGGCTGACGAGTGCCTCGGTGTTGTGGGGATCGGTGTAGCGTGTGTAATAAGCTGACGAACCTGCGAAGCCAGGCATGGTGCAGAGTTCCAGCGGGAAGACGGTCACATTGTCGATGAGCGACTTGTCGCAGACCTTCTTCTCTGCCTCGTTCCATGCCCAGGCAGCGGCATTGCCCAGCGGTGGTTCGCCCGTCGAGGTAGGCTTGAACTCCTTGACCTCAGGCAGCTCCAGTGGCAGACATTCGGCAGGGAGCATGTAGGGCATGCCCTCCTTATAGTAGACGGGGAAGGGCTCGCCCCAGTAGCGCTGACGGCTGAAGATGGCATCGCGCAGGCGGTAGTTGACCTTGACGCGGCCGAGCTTCTTCTCGGTCACATACTTCTTCATGGCAGCGATGCTGTCCTTGACGCAGAGGCCGTTCAGGTTGAGTTCGGCATTGGCAGAGTTCTTCATGATGCCCTCCTTGGCATCGTAGGAGCCCTCGTTGAGGTCGTAATCGCCTTCGATCAATGGGATGATAGGCAAATTGAAGTGCTTGGCAAAGGCCCAGTCGCGTGAGTCGTGGGCAGGCACAGCCATGATGGCACCGGTGCCGTAACCAGCGAGGACATATTCGGCCACGTAAATCGGGATGTTGTCGCCCGTGATAGGATTGACGGCGTAGGCACCCGTGAAGCAGCCAGTCACCTCGTGAGCAGCCTGGCGGTCACGCTCGGTCTTGCGCTTGCAGGCGTCGAGGTACTCGGCGACAGCCTCCTGTCGGTCGCTGGTGGTGACCATCTGCACGTACTTGCTCTCGGGAGCCAGCACCATGAAGGTGACGCCGAACATCGTGTCGGCACGGGTGGTGAAGATGGTGAACTCCAGGCCCTCCTGCGTAGCGGGATTGTCGTTGGCGACCACCTTGAACTGAGCCTCGGTGCCTTCTGAGCGACCGATCCAGTTCTTCTGAGTCTCCTTGATGGAGTCGCTCCAGTCGATGGTCTCCAGGCCGTCCAGCAGGCGCTGGGCATAAGCCGAGACACGGAGGCACCACTGGCGCATCAGCTTCTGCTCGACGGGATAGCCTCCGCGTTCTGACACGCCGTTGACCACCTCGTCATTGGCAAGCACGGTGCCGAGCTGGGGACACCAGTTGACCATCGTCTCGCCCAGATAGGCGATGCGGTAGTTCATCAGCGTCTGCTGCTGCTCCTTCTGGCTCATGGCGTTCCACTCAGCAGCCGTGAAGCTCAGCTCCTTCGAGCAGGCGACGTCGAGATCCTCGGTGCCGCGCTCGGCAAAGCGGTCGATGAGCTTCTGGATAGGCTGTGCCGACTGGCACTTGTTGCAATAGAAGGCATTGAACATCTGGGTGAAAGCCCACTGCGTCCACTTGTAGTAACCGGGTTCGCAGGTGCGTACCTCACGGCTCCAGTCAAAGCAGAAGCCGATGCGGTCGAGCTGCTCACGGTAGCGGGCGATATTCTTTTCGGTGGTGATGGCGGGATGCTGGCCCGTCTGGATGGCATACTGCTCGGCGGGCAGACCATAGGCATCGTAGCCCATGGGGTGCAGCACGTTGTAGCCACAGAGACGCTTGTAGCGTGAGAAGATGTCACTGGCGATGTAGCCCAACGGATGACCGACGTGAAGGCCTGCACCCGAAGGGTAGGGGAACATGTCAAGCACGTAGTACTTGGGCTTCTTGGTGTCGATCTCGACCTTGTAGGTCTGATCCTTGACCCACTGAGCCTGCCAGCGGGGTTCGATTTCTCTGAAGTTGTATTCCATATATTTCGTTTATGATATTTTTTTTGTCAAATCAGAAGGGGGAGGTATGTCCCGATGGTCAATGGCCTACTCTCCTCGGTTCAGGCGTCGCTGCAGTTCGTCTGCCACCAGACTGATGACCTGGTTGTCGATGCCGAGCCTTGTCAGCATGGGGCGGGCATGGTCAAGTTCGGTGGGCGCCGTGGCGGAGAGGATCTCGTAACGTTCGAGCGCCAAAGGAATGTCCCCGCCGAGCAAAGCGATGTGTCCGCCGAGGAACATGTCTTCGTCCTCGGGATCTGCTCCATTGTTCAGCACCTGCCGGATATAGCGTTCGGCACGGGCATGGTCGCCCAGGGAGAAAAGGGCGTTGGCGAGTTCCCGCTGCACGCGTGACTGACCTTCCTCCTGAACGTCCGCCTTGTAGAGCGGTTCGAGTGCCTCCTCGGGACGATGCTGTGCGATGAGGCAATGTCCGAGGCGCACCGACAGCAACGTGTCGTCGGGGAAGAGTGCGGATGCTTCGCGGAGGGCCTGCTCTTCGAGTTGCAGCATGCCGGCATGACGGTAGGTCTCGGCAATTTGCTTGAGCGTCCATTTGTTGCCTGGGAAGAGGGCATTGGCGCGCAGCAGAGGTTCGAGCATCTGCGAGACTGACATTCCATCCGTCCGCCTTATCAGGCGCACATAAGCCAGTCGCTGCAGGCTCTGTTCGGTCACCTCCTGCTCCAGCAATAGGCAGTATGCCTCGTCGGCCTCAGCCCAACGCTCTTTGCGCAGCAGGAATTCGGCCACCTTGCGCATCTGTTCGACGCTGCACACCGCCGCCTTGAGCCAGGGATTGTGAATCATCATCAGGTCAGCGTTGAATGGCTGGTGGCGCAGACGCTTGCATTCGGGATGAAGTTCGCAGTAGCGGAAGAGGTCATGCAGATAGTTGCGCATCACATAGAGCGGCGGCGGGGGCACCAGCTTGTCAGCCAGGATGCCTGTCTTGTCGAGTTTCTCGCTGATGGCGACCATGAGGTTGCTGTCGGCCTCGTTCATGCTGATGAAGGCACCGTACTTGTCGGTCTCGCATTGCGCCACCGACTGCATCAGCATCTGTGTCCATGAGTTGCCGGCAGGATGTTGGTCGAGCACCGCCTTCACATCGGGTTGTTCCGGAGAGAAGGGCTCGAGCCAATGATGACGCATGCCCTCTCCGCTGAAGAACTTGATACGCCGCAGTTTGGAGAACATCGAGATGGACATGTCGATGCCCTCGGAGATGAAGTCGAAGAAATCCTTCACCACATTGAGGTTGATGCTTTTGCTCTCGTCAAGTTCTGCTATCTCGTGGAGTTTCTGGTCGAACGTGTATGCCTCGCGGCATTGCAGCAGCGCCAGCTGGATGTCGGAGAGCATCTTCGGCTCCTCCTCGCAGATCAGTTGGTACTGCTCGCGGAGTCTGGGCAGGTGGGCGATGCGGTGCGGGTGGATCAATGCCACGAAGACCAGAGTCACCCAGGCTCGGACACGGATGTCGGAGGGCTGGTCGTCGAGCGTATAGATGTAGAGGTCCTCGACCATCTTGGCATCGAACCACTGGGTCAGGTGCAGCGTTTCGGCACCCAGCAGCGTAGCGCGGACGTACTCGGGCAACCGCTCGTCGAGCACAGCCTGGTGTAGGGCACGGCGCTCGTCACTGGTGAGCGAATGGCACTGATAGATATACTCGAAGGCAAGGCCCAGCTTCTGGTCACTCGAAGGCTCCTCATGCAGCCTGTCCAGACATTGGACCAATGTCAGACTGATGGCTCCCTCCGTTTCGGTGGGTGGATACGGCTGTTCGTAGAGGTGCTCCGCAAGCGTCCAGGCACGGTCCATCAGCTGATCCATCAGTTCGCTGCGCCGCGGATCGTTGCTGCCTTGGGCAAAGAAGTCCAGCATCCGGTCGTAGTCGGCACGGATGCTGTAAACCTCGCTGAGCCAGGGACGCAGCTCAGCATGCGCCTCGAACTGCACAGACAGAAAGGCGCACGCCTGATGCAGACGTCCGTCCTTGAGCAGCGTGGCTGCGCGATCGTATGAAGAGGCTTGCATTGCGCTTGTCCGAAACCTTGACCTTGAACCTGAAAAATCTAAAAAAACAGTAGGCCTATGAGCCGGGTTCTGTGCTTGCCGCAAGGCAAGTGTCCGCCATTAATCTGAGTCTGCCATTACTGACCGACTTTAGCAATCTACCCCCTGGCTTGGACGGGCCGCCCTTCATGACATAGTATCGGAGACCGACACAAGCCAACCACCAGTATACATGATCTTACAACCCATGGGACGTACAGCCACTTGATGTTGCCACCCGTGCGGTGAGCTCTTGCCTCGCCTTTTCACCCTTACCCTCGTCAGACGGACATTCGGCCACTGGTGCCGAAGTTTCCTCCAAGGGCGGTTGTTTTCTGTTACGTTGTCCTAAACGTCGCCGCCTACCGGCCGTTAACCGGCATGGTGCCCTGTGCTGCCCGGACTTTCCTCTCGCGTATGCGCGCGAGCGACAGACGAGCCTACTGCCCGGCAAAGATACGCAAAATAATTTAAAATGAGTATAAACGAAACTCAAAATTTTCATTATAGTCCCTTTTTTTAATAGAAAATGTTAAATTTTGCCCCGATTTTAACTTAATTCGCTTAAACTTCCGTATCTTTGCACCGTCAAAACAAGCGAAAATGCCCAGAAAAGGACATTGACTAGACATTGAAATAACAAATCAACAAAAGAACGAAATAACAAAAACAACGGAAAGATATGAAAACATCATCAGCACTCAAGCTCTTCGGAGCAATGGTAGTCGTCAGCGGCATCACCGCAGCTGCCACTTTCAAGGTAATGGAGAATCGTCTTGCCTACCCCCGTTCAAACGGAACCGCCGACCTCGAGCTCACTCCCGCCGGCTTCTTCAACACCAGTAACTCCTCCGGGACCGACAACGACTTCACCCGCGCAGCTGAGAAGACGGTCAACGCCGTCGTCGGCATCACCAACAAGCAGGTGCGTCAGCAGCAACAGTCGTATTACGGCGGCGGCATGAACGACCCCTTCTTCGACTTCTTCTTCGGCCAGCGCGGACGCCAGCAGCAACAGCAGGAGGAGCCTCAGGCCAATGACCCCACACCCGTTGGTTCCGGTTCGGGCGTCATCATCTCGAGCGATGGCTACATCGTCACCAACAACCACGTGATTGACAAGGCCGACGAACTCACCGTCACACTCAATGACCGCCGTCAGTTCACCGCTACGCTCGTCGGCACCGATCCCACCACCGACATCGCCCTGCTGAAGATCGATGCCAAGGATCTGCCCACCATCCCTATGGGACAGAGCGATGCTCTCAAGATCGGCGAGTGGGTGCTCGCTGTAGGCAACCCATTCAACCTGACCAGCACCGTTACCGCCGGTATCGTCAGCGCCAAGGCGCGTAGCCTTGGCACCTCGGGCAATAAGCTCGGCATCGAGAGCTTCATCCAGACCGATGCCGCCGTCAACCCCGGCAACTCGGGTGGCGCCCTGGTCAATACTGCCGGCGAGCTTGTAGGCATCAACACCGCCATCTACTCGCAGACCGGCAACTACGCAGGCTACTCGTTCGCCGTCCCTTCGAGCATCGTCTCGAAGGTGGTGACCGACCTCAAGCAGTATGGTACAGTGCAGCGCGCCCTGCTCGGCATCATGGGTGGCGATGTCAATGCCCAGGTGGTCGAGGAGAAGTCGCTCAAGGTCAATGAGGGCGTCTACGTGAGCGAGGTCAGCCCCGAAGGATCAGCCGAGGAGGCAGGCATCAAGTCGGAGGATGTCATCACCGCCATCAACGGTGTCAGCGTCAAGACCATGGCGCAGCTGCAGGAGCAGATTGCCCGCTTCCGTCCAGGCGACAAGGTCAAGGTGACCGTCGACCGCAAGGGCGAGACCAAGTCATTCACCTGCACGCTCAAGAACACCAAGGGCAACACTGAAGTGATCCAGAAGAAGGGTATCGATGCCCTGGGCTGCACCTTCAAGGACCTTTCAAGCCAGGAGCTCTACAAGTACGGCGTCCGTTCGGGTGTCCAGATCCAGAAACTCGAAACCTCAGGCCTCTTCTATAAGGCAGGTCTGCGCGATAAGATGGTCATCGTCAAGATCAACGATCAGCCCGTCAAGAGCGCCAAGGAGATCGAACAGATCTACAATGAGCTCACCACCAGCCGTTCGGCTGATCAGGATCCTGTCCTCTTCATCGCTGCTATCACCCCTCAGGGTCGCGTAGGATACTTCGCCGTCGACTTGTCAAAATGAGCCGGGTCGGGTAATGAATGAATAATAATGCCAGCTGCGTCTTTTGGGACGGACAGCTGGCATTATTCATTGTCCTGCAAGAATCAGATAATGCCAGCTGTGTCTCTGGGGACGGACAGCTGGCATTATTCTTTATTCATATTTCTTGCGATAAGCCTGACGGCAAGCGCCGAAGTTGAAGAAGACGCCGCGCACATCTTCGGCATTCTCCTTGACCTTAAGGTACTCCACTTGGTCATTGCAGAGAGAGTCGCTCTCGACTTGCAGACCCATGCGGTTCAGTACCTCGTATTCGTGCTCGATGTCGGTCACGTGGATGGCTCCCTCAATGTCTTCGCCATCGCCACTCGAGACGATGGCGTCGAGCAGGGAATTCTGCTTGTCGTTCCAGAGCTGGTAACTCACCGTGTCGTTGAGCTGCAGGTAGGCGAAGGTCATCGTCGAAATTGCCATCAGGTCGAACGGATTGTTGTCGAGCGCAGCTTTCGAGACCTTGATGGCTTCGGGACATACCGTTTTGCTGCCCTTCGCCTCGACAATCTTGCGACGGATGTCGAAGAGCGCCTTGTGCTCCTGCTGATAGGGGACGAAGTCCTCCTGCAGGGTGTAGCCGTAGTAGAGCGCGCGGTACTGCTCCATGGTCAGCGTCGTGTCGTTCTCGAGGTAGCGACGCATCAGGTGGGGGTAGTAGTTGGGACCTTTGGCATTCTGGATGGCGATGCGGATCTCGCGGTAGTCGGGGGCTTGCACCTCCTGGGCGAGGGCGGAGGCCGTCATGAGGGTCATGAGGGCAGAGGCTGCTATGATTTTCTTCATTGGGTTCTTGGGAATTATTGCCCCTCGCTTACGCGAAGGGAACTCAAGGGGGGATTAGAAGGGGGCGTCGTCACCAGAGGGGGCGCCGAAACCGCTGGCTGAGGGGGCGCCGAAACCGCTGGGTTGAGTGCCGAAGTCGTTGCCTATGGCGGTCATGTCAGGACGTGGAGCGTCGCCGTTCATGCGCGAGCCCAGTTCCTCTCCTCCATTGCTGGAGTTGCCGCTCCAATGGGTCAGAGTCGAAGAGAGGCTGGTGTCTTCGTCCTGGTTCTGGAATCGGACGAATTCGCCACGGAACTTCAGACGCACGTCACCTACCGATCCGCTACGGTGCTTGGCAATGATGATTTCGGCGAGGCCACGCAGGTCGTTGCCCTTCTCGTCCTCGTAGATCTTGTAATACTCAGGGCGGTGGATGAAGCAGACCATATCGGCATCCTGCTCGATGGCACCCGATTCGCGAAGGTCGGCGAGCTGTGGGCGCTTGCCTTCGCCTTGGCGTGTCTCGACGCCACGGTTCAGCTGTGACAGCGCGATGATTGGGATGTCCAGTTCCTTGGCAAGGCCTTTGAGCGAACGCGAGATGGTCGAGACCTCCTGCTCGCGTGATCCGAACTGCATGCCGGCAGCCGTCATCAGTTGCAGGTAGTCGATCATGATGATCTTCACTCCGTGTTCACGCACCAGGCGTCGTGCCTTGGTGCGGAGCTCGAAGACCGAGAGGCCGGGCGTGTCGTCCACATAGATGGGGGCACCCTGCAGGCGGGTGATGCGGGTCGAGAGCTGCGTCCATTCATCGGGTGTGAGCTTGCCGCTCTTCACCTTCTCGCCCGAAATCTCGCAGACGTTCTGCAACAGACGGTTCACCAGCTGCAGGTTCGACATCTCGAGGCTGAACATTCCCACAGGGATGTTGTAGTCCACCGCCATGTTCTTGACCATCGAGAGCACGAAGGCGGTCTTGCCCATGGCAGGACGCGCCGCGATGATGACGAGGTCGGTGTTCTGCCAGCCCGAAGTCATGGAATCCAGGTCGTGGAAGCCCGAAGGCAGGCCCGACAGGCCGTCCGAGCGGTTGGATGCCTGCTCAATCTTGGTCAATGCCTCCTTGATGACAGGGTCAATCTGCACGACATCCTTCTTGATGTTGTGCTGCGAGAGCTGGAAGAGTTCGCCTTCTGCGCCCTGCATCAGTTCCTCGATGTCGGTCGTCTCGTCGAAGGCGGCATTCTCCAGCCGTCCGGCATAGCTGATCAGCTGACGAGCCAGTGCCTTCTGCGCAATGATGCGGGCGTGGTACTCGATGTTGGCAGCAGAGCCCACCTTGCCGGTCAGCGTGGCGATGTGGTAGGCGCCGCCTATCTCCTCGAGCACGCCCTTGCGCTGCAGACGGTTGGTCACCGTCAGCATGTCGATAGGCTCCTGGTTGAGCGCCAGTTCCTGGATGGCCTCGAAGATGAGCTGGTGCTTGTGCTCGTAGAAGGACTCGGGCTTCAGAAGGTCCGAGATGACCGAGTAGGCATCCTTCTCGAGCATCAGGGCACCGAGCACAGCCTCCTCGACTTCTGTCGCCTGAGGCTGTACACGACCCATGGCAGGCTGCTGGGGAGCAGCCTGACCGCGACCGCTGCGTGGACGGGCGCCTTGACCGGAGTTGCCTCCGTTGCTGTTGTAGCTGTAGCCGTTCTGTTGCTGGGGCATTGCTCAGAGATTTAGAGACCGGAGAGCATGCCCTTCCTGCGGCGACGCATCTCATTCTCATTGGCGAGTGCCTCGTCGATGAGGATACGGCCGCAGTACTCGCAGCAGATGATCTGCTTGTGAAGGCGCACGTCGATCTGGCGCTGGGGGGTCACCTTGTTGAAGCAGCCCGAGCAGGCGTCACGCTCGATGGGCACGATGGCCAGGCCGTTATGGGCCTTCTTGTGGATGCGGGTGAAGGTGTTCATCAGCGCCTTGTCGGTCATCGAGTTCTCGATCTTCTTGGCCTTCTCACGCATTACTTCCTCTTCGTTGCGGGTCTCGGCGATGATTTCGTCCAGTTCGCCCTTCTTCACCTCGAGATCGCTCTTGCGCTCCTCGACGTCATGTACGGTTTGAGCCTCTTTCTCCTCGAGGATGGCAATCTGGTCCACGTTCTCACGGATGCGTTTGTTGGAGAGCTCAATTTCCAGTTCCTGGTACTCGATTTCCTTGTTCAGGAACTCGTATTGCTTGTTGTTCTGGACGTCTTCCTGCTGCTGCTGGTACTGCTGGATGAGCTGTTCGGACTCAGTGATCTTGGCCTGCAAGGTCTGGATCTTGTTGTTGCAGGCATCCATCTCTTCGTGGATGCGGTTGATCTTTTCGCTGAGGTTCTTCACCTCGGTCTCCATGTCCTCTACCTCCTGGGGCAGTTCGCCGCGCAGGGCCTTGATACGGTCAATTTCCGAAACGTACAGCTGCAGCTTGTACAGGTTGGCCAGTTTCTCGGCCACGTTCAGTTCTTTTTCAATCTTGGGCATAATTGTAATATATTTATATGTTGTTTTGTAGGCTGCCATAGCGTGCGTTGAAGCACAGCAAAAGACCATATATCCGTCATTCACCCAAGAAGCCCTGGCGGATGCCATTGCTTCTGGTCTCAATCCGCCTGACCGAGTGCTCAAGCCATGCGGAAGGACGTCTATATAGCCTTCATTTTGTATTTTAGTGGCTGCAAAGATAGGCATTTCGGTCGAGAAATGCAAGTTTTAGGTCGATTTTTTCGAAATATTTTGTTTGTTTCGTCAAAAATCCCTATTTTTGCACCCCTCAATTGATAAAAGAAAGCATTAAAACAAATCAGAATCAAATGAAGAAAATTTTCGCTTGCGCCATCCTCGCTATGATGGCCGCCACTTCACTGCTGGCTGAAGAGCCAGCTGCCGAGTCCAAGCACTGGACCAAGAACGGAAATGCCAGCCTCCAGTTCACTCAGGGTTACGTATCGCCTAACTGGTACAAGGGCGGTGAATCGAATTTCGCTCTGCTTGCTACCGGTGACTACACCTTCAACTACAAGTTGGGCAAGTTCACTTGGGACAACCTCCTTGAAGGCAAGCTCGGCTTCGTCACCACTCCCTCAGACCAGTGCCATCAGTACATGTCGAACACCGACCTCCTGAAGTACACTTCCAAGATAGGCTATGAGGCAGCCAAGAACTGGTATTACACCCTGCAGGCTATCGGACAGACTCAGTTCTGTCCCGGCTACAAGGCAAACGATGACCAGGAGTACTCCAAGTTCTTCTCGCCTGCCTATCTGACTGTCTCGCTCGGTATGGATTGGAAGAAGGATCTGGAGAAGATCAAGTGGACCCTCTTCCTCGGTCCCGTTGCCTACAACCTCAAGTTTGTCAACGATCCTCTGCGTGGCTTTGATGACAAGGGCGAAGAGATTCCCTACGAGAAGAATATCGGACGTGTCGATGGCCGTCAGTTCGGTCTGCAGTATGGCGAGTACAATGCGTACGACCTTGGTGCCAGTGCCAAGGGCATGTTCGAGTGGAAGGTCTGCAAGTACCTGACCTGGAATTCGCAGGCCAGCTACTTCTCGCCACTCTACGGCGTCGGCAAGAAGGATGCAAGTGGCCACCATCAGGGCTATACCACCGTCGATTGGGAGAACACCTTCGACATGCCGCTCAACAAGTTCTTCTCGACCAAGATCTATACCCACCTCCGTTTCGACGACTCGGTCATCGGTCGTCATGAGGACTGGGGCTACTTCCAGCTCACCGAGCTCCTGAGCTTCGGCCTGTCCTACCATTGGTAATTGACCAAGAGCGTTTATGCTACTCCAGACCATCGCCCAGACCCTCGAGCAGTTCGCTCCGCGTGAACTGCAGGAGAGCTATGACAATGCTGGCCTCCAGTGCGGCATGCCGCATCAGGAGGTCAGTCGTGTATTGACCTGCCTTGACATTACCGAGCAGGTTGTCGAGGAGGCACATCAGCAGAACTGCCAGCTCATCATCAGCCATCATCCGCTCCTCTTCCATGGAGTCAAGGTGATCAATCCCGAGGCCGACTACATCAGCCGCATCCTCATGGCGGCCATCCGTTATGGCATCGGCATCTACAGCGCCCATACCAACCTTGACAAGGCAGAGGGCGGCATGAACCACAGCCTCGCGGCCCTGCTGGGAATGACTGACGTCCAATCCATGAGCGAATGCGGCGTCATAGGTAGACTGCCTCGTCCGATGACAGCCGATGAGCTGCTCCACCACATCCGCCAGACACTGCATGGCGCCTCCCTGCGCTATAATCGCGATGCCTATGCTGCATTCGGTAGTGGCACATCCTATGCTCATCCAGCATCCGGTGTGCTCCGTCACCTTGCCCTTTGCACCGGTTCGGGAGCCGACTTCATCGACGAAGCCAGGTCACTCCATGCCGATGCCTACCTGACGGGTGAGATGCATTACCACAGCTGGTTCGGCCATCCTGACCTCCTCATCATCGAGGCTGGACATTACGAAACAGAGCAGCATGCTCCACAGCTCATCGCTGACATCCTGCATCGGTCGTTGCCCGAACTTGAGGTATTGACGACTCAATGTGCAGCATCTCCCACTATGTCCTTGTAACCATTCCCCCAACAGTCACATTAATGGCTCCTTGAACAACCACAGAACAGGTTGGTCAAGGAGCCATTATTGCATCCTGCCTAGTGAGGATGTCCTCATCCGCAGATTGTCAGTTGTCCCTCTTTGACGTCCACCACGGCATGCCCGCCCTTGCGGAGCGCTCCGAAGAGAATCTGGCGCATCAGGAGCGGCGAGAGCAACTGGTTGATCTGGCGGTCCATTTCACGGGCGCCCAGACGCTGGGTGTAGCCCTTGTCAAGCAGCAGGTCGTGGGCGGCAGGCGTGAGCTTCAGGGTGACATTCTTCGCCTTCAGTCGCTCTGAGAGCTGGCGGAGCTTCTTGTCGAGGATGAGAGAGGCCATCGTACGGTCCATGTCGCGGAACACCACGGTGCCCGACAGTCGTGCCAGGAACTCAGGCTTGAACGTCTTCTTGACGGTCGAAAGCATAGCTTCACCGGCTGCAACATGAGTACCGAAGCCCACCGAAGCCTGATGCGCAAACTGTGCACCCGCATTGGAGGTCATGATGAGGATGACGTGGCGGAAGTCCGCTTTCTGTCCCTTGTTGTCGGTCAGTCGGGCGTAGTCCATCACCTGCAGCAGGATGTTGTAGATGTCGGAATGCGCCTTCTCGATCTCGTCGAGAAGCAGCACGCAGTTGGGCGAGCGTCGGATGGCGTCGGTCAGCAGTCCGCCATCCTCATAGCCTACGTAGCCGGCAGGCGATCCGATGAGTTTCGCCACGGTGTGCTTCTCGGTGTATTCCGACATGTCGAAGCGCACCAGTTCGATGCCAAGCTCGCGAGCCAGCACGCGGCAGACCTCGGTCTTGCCCACACCGGTCGGACCGACGAAGAGGAGCGAGGCGATGGGCTTCTGCTCCTCCAGCAGTCCCGCTTTGCCCATCTGGACAGCCTCCACCACATTGCGGATGGCCTCGTCCTGACCATAAATCTGCTTCTGGATGCGCTCAGCCAGCGTCTCGAGATGCTGGGTGTCCTCGTCGTGGAGAGAGCGTGGGTCAATCTTGCAGAGGCGGGCCAGGACATCGTTGATGAGGTCGCGCGAGACCCATTGGACCTTGTTCTTGCGCTCCTTGCGCATCAATGGGTGGAGTTCGCGGTAGGCGCCCGCCTCATCGATGAGGTCGATAGCCTTGTCGGGCAGGAAGCGACCGCTGATGTGACGCGCGGATGCCTCAGCGGCATAGCGCAGCACACCCTCGGCATAGCGCACCCCGTGATATGTTTCGTATTTCGATTGCAGTCCCTCCAGGATATGAATGGTCTCATCGACCGATGGCTCTGGGATGTCAATCTGCTGGAAGCGGCGCACCAGCCCATGCGACTTCTGGAAGTAGCGGTTGTACTCCTGATAGGTGGTCGATCCGATGAAACGCAGGGTGCCCGTCTCGAGGTAAGGCTTGAGCATGTTCGAGCCGTCGAGTGCACTGTCACTGCTGGCGCCTGAGCCTATCAGCGTGTGTATCTCGTCGATGTAGATGATTGCCCTGCCTTCGGTGGTAGCACCATCGAGTACCGACTTGATGCGCTTCTCGAAGTCACCGCGGTAGGAGGTGCCGGCTATCATCGAACCCATGTCCATCTGATAGATGCGGCAGCCCTGCAGACGTTCGGGCACATTGCCCTGTTCGATGCGAGCCGCCAGACCGTAGACCAATGCGGTCTTGCCCACCCCGGGTTCGCCGACGTGCAGCGGATTGTTCTTGTCGCGGCGGCACAGCACCTGGATGGTACGCTCCAGTTCGGCTTCGCGGCCGATGAGCGGATTGTGGTCCTTCAGGAGATCGTTGATGCAGGTGACCAGCTGCTTCCAGTCTCGAGGAGAGTTGCCTGATTCATACTGATGGTCATAGTCGGAGGATCCATAGTCGTTGTAGTAATCGTCCAACGTCGGATCGGAATGTACGGGCAGCGGTTCGCCAGCCAAGGCGAGGTCGAGACAGTGGAGCAGTTCGCCGCGGTCATCGGTGAAGAAGCGGGCTATCAGGGTGACGGCGCGCGACTCCTCGAGTTCGAGAATGGCATTGAAGGCATGCGCCACGTCGACCGTGTCGTGTCCCGAGCTCTGAGCCATCATTTCGCTGACAGTGATGACCTGTACCAGTTGCGCAGATGCCAACAGCTCGTAGTCGCCTACTTCGTCGGGCACGCGTTCGACGCCCTTGCCGATGTAATGCTCGATGCTGGAGTTGAGAGAGATACCATCGATCTGATAGCTGACCAGCAAGGGCTGGAAGCAGGGCAGATGCACCAGACCATAGAGCAGGTGCTCAGGCGTCACGAACTCGTGGCGGCAGGTCCAGGCATATTTGGAGGCGAAGTCGTAGGCTGAGGCGAGACGTTCAGTCTTGTTCATTGGGAAACAGAAAAGGAAATTCGGAATGGGAGGGGAAGTAGCGAGAGAACCTTGACATAGGTCAGAAAGGCAGTCCTTCTGGCTCTTCCGGCTCCCAGGTGAGTTGGAAGGGGAACCCTTGCTCACGCGCCATGCGCATGGCCTTTTGGCTCTTGCTGACGGCGATGTCGAGGGTGTAGACGCCGACGATAGCCTGACCCTCCTTGTGGACGGTGAGCATCAGCTGCTCGGCTGTCTCGGCTGTCTTGAAGAAGACGGTGCGCAGCACCATGGTGACGAACTCCATGGTGGTGAAGTCGTCGTTGTGCATGATGACGTGGTACATGCGTGGAGCGTCAATCGAGATGCGCTGACGCTCCTTGATGTCGGATTTTTCCTGAGGCACGGGGGAAGTTAAGAGTTAAAAGTTAAAAGTTACGCCTAGATGGGCTGGAGGAAACTGCCGCGGATGTTGCGTGTGCCGTTGCCGAACTGGACGGAGTAGGAGCCACGCACCTCATTGTAAGAGACGATGGTGCCTTCGCCCAGCACGGCATGGCGGACACGGGTGCCAGGGGGCAATGCATCGACGGGAGCGGCAGAAGCGGTGGCAATGGGTGCATCGCCCTGAGAAGTGAAGTCCAGGCCCATCTGGGAGACCAACTTGCGGCTCTCCTGCCAGAGCATCTCGTCCATGTCACCCTCGGTGACAAAGAGCGAACGTTGAATCTCGCGCAGGAAGCGGCTGGGATACTTCGACAGTCGGGCAGCTGCACTGAATCCTTCGCTCTCGGTGAGAAAGAGCTCGCGCTCGGCGCGGGTGACCGCCACATACATCAGCCGTCGTTCCTCCTCCTCGCCGTCGCCCTTGCGCTCGCGCAGCGTCTTCATGCTCGGGAAGATGCCCTCCGACAGTCCGCAGACGAAGACGTAGGGAAACTCCAGCCCTTTCGACTGGTGAATGGTCATGAGGCGGACCTTCGAGGACTTGTTCGATTCACGGTTCTCAATGCACGATGCACGATTATTACCTCCGTCATCCGACACATTCAATCGTGCATTGTGCATTGTACTTTGTGCCTCATCGATGTCCATATTGGTGTAGAGCGAAATCTCCTGCAGGTAGCCGCTGATGGAGAGGCTGTCGTCCTGCAGATGTGAGGCTTCGTAGGTGTGGACCGATTGGAGCAGTTCGGTGAGGTTTTCGAGTCGGTCGGTGTCGTCATCCTCACGCAGCAGTTGCTTGTATCCGCTCTCCTCGAGCACGAGGTCCAGCACGTCGCTGATCACGTGGTCGCGTCGCTGGGTCGAGATGATGGTGCCGTGCTCGTCGAGCAGGATGGGGAGTTTCATTCGCTCGTCGACGAACTGACGGCATCGTTCGATGAGGTCGATGAAGTGTACCATCGACTCCTTGTAGAGCTCATGCGCCGAGATGTGACGCTTCAGTGCCTCGTAGAGGGTCGATTGGTCTTGGTCGGCGAGCACCTTGAGCCGCTGCAGGTAGACTTTGCCCACCTTGCGGCTGGGAACGTTGCAGATGCGCTGGAAGGCGAGGTCGTCGCCTCGGTCGATGAGGCGCAGATAGGAGAGGGCATCCTTGATTTCGGCACGGTCGAAGAAACGCACCCCACCCCAGATGACGTAAGGGATGTTCGCGTTGACCAATGCCTGCTCGATGCCGCGGCTGAGGTAGCTGGCGCGGTAG
>R14__coassemble_897_pt1 | contig 17280 bp, 9 predicted proteins | sample R14__metabat2_high_PE_017 | metagenome-assembled genome bin R14 | reverse complement strand
GTTGTTTTTTGATTGTACGAGGAGGGCGAGTGGGGAGCAGCCAAGCATGGCTGCGGACGGGGACAAGCGAAGGCTGGGAGGGATGCTAGCTGGGACAAATGCAGACAGCGGGACTGCTGACGGGGACAAGGGCAGCCCGAAGGGATGCTGGCAGCTGGGTACGCCTACGGCAGTGGTCGGCACACAGGGAAGGAGGCGACCACGCAATAAAGCCCAATAATCCGTCGCAAAGTTATGAAAAAAAAATAACATCCCAAAATTTAGATGCAACTTTTTGCTGATTTGGGATGTTATTTTTACGTTTTATGCAGATTTTGCTATTGCCGTATCCATTTATAGAGTTCTTTCCACTCGAATTTCTTGCCATACATGAGGATGCCGGTGCGATAGATGCGGGCGGCAAGCCAGAGGACGACGAAGGCGGTGACATAGAGGATGCCAAGTGAAAGGGCAAGCTCCCAGACAGGGACATCGAAGGGCAGACGCACCATCATGGTGATGGGCGAAGTGAAGGGTATCATCGAGCACCACCAAGCCAAAGGCCCATCGGGATTCTCCATCGAGAACATGCCGGCATAGAGGGCGAAGATCATGAAGAACATGATGGGCGTCATGAACTGGGAGGTATCCTGCTGCTGATCGACCGCTGAACCGAAGGCTGCGAAGAGGCTGGCATAAAGCAGATAGCCTCCGACGAAGTAAAGAAGGAAGCAGGTGAGGATGAGAGGGAAGTCGATGGAGTAAATCAAACTGAGAATGGTCTGAACTTCCGAATTCTGGGTTCCGACTTCCGAAAGTGCCATAGCAGAAGCAGGGTCTGCACCCTGAGCAGCAGCAAGGACCGAAGGATCTACAGTACCCTGAGCTGTTGCAAGAGCTACAGGATCCACGGCACCCGAGACTGCCATATTGAGGCCGAAGATGCCCGCGGCTACTGCACCGCCGATACCGAGGAGCAATCCCCAGATGGCGAGTTGGGTGAAACCGACGAGGGCTACACCGATGATCTTGCCGAGCATGAGTTCGATGGGCTTGCACGACGAGATGATGACCTCGACGATGCGATTGGTCTTCTCCTCCACCACTCCAGACATGATCATGGCACCATACATGATGACGAACATATAGATAGCCAATGCCAGCAAGAGACCGATGATCTCCGAAACCTCCGAACTGGAGAGGTTCTCTTCGCCCGACTCACTCCACTTGACGGAGTTGACATGAAGCGAGACGTCGCAATGCTCGATGATCTGGTCCAAGTCCTCGATGCCATAACTGGCGATGCGCGCCTTTCGCAACGCAGGACGCAATGAATGCTCGACATCGCGGCCGAGCGAAGAGGGTACCGACAGATCACTGTAGATATTGAGCTGCAGCGTGGAGTCGATGTCGGCTGGGATGACTACGATGGCATAATAGCCATGATCGGCCTCAGTATAGACCTCACGGACATTGCTGTCGGACATCGGGCCGATAATCTGGAACTCATACTCATCGGACGGCTGAAGCAGCGATGCATAGGCCTGGTCGGGAGACTGATCGACGACAGCCACCACCTTCTTCTCGTCATCGTGCACATTGCTGAGCATAATAGGGGCTACCACCAGCAGCAGGATGGAGAGGATAGGCACAAGCACCGTGGTGAGGATGAACGACTTCTTGCCGACGGTCTGCAGATATTCGCGTTGGATGATCAGACCTAATCTACTCATGGGAATCGAGGGTTGAAGGTTGTGGATTGGACGACGAGGGCTGTGAGCTGCGGGAAGCAGATGAACCCGGTGCAGCCCCTACCGCCTGCATGAATATCTGCTGCATGGTGGGCAATATCTCATGGAAACCAGCCAACGGATACTGAGCGTTGAGCTGGCTGATGGCATCGTGAATCGAAGTACCCAAGGGGAGCTGATAGTCGAACTCCTGCCCATCCTCGAGCTGCACACGGAACTGATGCGAACGATAGCGGCGACGGATGTCGTCGACACGCCCCTGGAGGACGACCTCGGCATGGTTGATGAGCGAAATCTCCTGGCATACCTCCTCGACCGACGCCATGTTGTGGGTCGAAAAGAGGATGGCAGCCCCCTCGTCCTTGAGACGAAGAATCTCGCGCTTGAGCTGCTCGGCATTGACGGGGTCAAAGCCAGAGAAAGGCTCGTCGAAAATCAGAAGCGGCGGACGATGTATGACGGTGGAGATGAACTGCACCTTCTGCGCCATGCCCTTCGAGAGTTGCTCTATCTTCTTGTCGCGCCATTCGCCGAGGTTGAAACGGTCGAGCCACTCCTTCATCCGAACGATGGCATCGTGACGCGAGAGACCACGAAGGCGCGCCAGATAGACAATCTGGTCCTGCACCTTCATCTTCTTGTAGAGGCCTCGTTCCTCAGGGAGATAGCCGATATTACGGATATCGTCGTCGGTCATGGGGTGGCCATGCATCAGCACCTCGCCACTGTCGGCATGGGTGATACGGTTGATGATGCGGATGAGGCTGGTCTTGCCGGCGCCATTGGGACCCAGCAGGCCATAGATGGAGCCATCGGGCACACTGAGGCTCACGTGGCTGAGCGCCACGTGGTCTCCGTATTGCTTGCTGACGTCTTGAACTTCGATGAACACAGGGAAATTGACAATTTGACTATTTTACAATTGGGAAGCTCAATCATTCTGCTTGAGGTCCTCAATGAAGGCGGTGATGCGCTCCATCTGACGGGCAATCTTGATGTTCTGGGGGCAATGAGGCTCGCACTGCTGGCAGCCGACACAATGGTCGGACTGGCGGAGGCGAGGCACGGCACGGTCGTAGGAGATCAGATAATCGTGACGCATCCGGGCATACTCGGGATCCTCCTGACCCTTTGGGAGCGAACCCTCGTTGACACATTTATTATAATGTACGAAGATGGCGGGAATGTCGAGGCCATAAGGACAAGGCATGCAGTACTTGCAGTCATTGCAGGGGACGAGCGGATACTTGAGGATGAGTTGGGCGGCTCCCTCGAGGTACTCGAGGTCGTCGTCGGTGAGCGGCTGCAGCGGGCTGTAGGAACGCAGGTTGTCCTGCAGATGCTCGATGTAGGTCATGCCGCTGAGGGCGGTGAGCACACCGGGATAGGTACCGCAGAAGCGGAATGCCCAGGAGGCGGCGCTCATGTCGGGCAGGCGCTGCTTGAGGTGGGCGATGACGTGGTTGGGCAACTTGCTCAGACGACCACCAAGCAGTGGCTCCATGATGACAGCAGGGATGCCACGCTTCTCGAGCTCGCCATAGAGATACTCCGCATCTACATTGCGCTTGTTCTGCTCGTTGCCATGCTTCCAGTCGACATAGTTCATCTGGATCTGGACGAAGTCCCAATGATAACGGCCCTCACTGTGCCATTGCATCATGGTGTCGAACACCTCGACGTCGCCATGGAACGAGAAGCCCAGGTTGCGGATTGCCCCCTTCTGCTTCTGCTCGACGAGCCAGTCGAGGATGCCGTTCTCCATGAAGCGGTGGTTGAAGTTGTCCATGCCTCCACCGCCGATGGAGTGCAGCAGCAGATAGTCGATGTAGTCAGTCTGCAGATACTGGAGCGACTTGCGAAACATCTCCTGCGAAGCCTCACGCGACTGGGTCTGCGGGGCGAAGTTGGAGAGTTTGGTAGCGATGTAGTAGCTGTCGCGAGGACGGCCGGACTCCTTCAGCGCAATGCCTGTAGAGATCTCGCTGAAGCCCTGGCAATAGGCGGGCGACGTATCGAAATAGTTGACACCATGGTCCAAGGCATACTTGACCAAGCGGTTGACCTGATCCTGGTCAAGGTTGGCACCGGGCGTGTTGGCATTGGGGTCGTTGCCCGTCAGCTGCGGCAGGCGCATCATGCCATAGCCGAGCAGCGACACGCGGTCGCCCGTATTGGGGTTGGTGCGATAGGTCATTTCACCGAGCTGATCCTCGCTGAAGGGGCTGCCTGCGGGGTCGAAGTCGCCCACCAGGTCCTGAGGCTTGACGGCACCGCCCGTGCAGGAATCCAGCACGGCACCAGCGCCAATGACTGCGCCACCGAGACCGAGGCGGCGAAGGAACTCTCTGCGATCGATAATCTGTTTCATAGCCAATTAGATTTCACGTTGAACTTCGACGCCCTCGACATAGATGGCCGAGAAGGGACGTGCAGGACAGAGATTCTCGCAGGCGCCGCAGCCGATGCAGCGCTCCTCATCGATGACAGGTATCTTGGGACTCTTGTCGTCATCGGCGACACTGGGCACCATCGTAATGGCGCCGCTGGGACAACGACGGCTGCAGAGACCGCAACTGACACCATCGTTGAGGACGATGCAGTTCTCCTTGACCCAATGCGCCGTGCCAACCTTGGTCGATGCCTTGACAGCACGACGCTCCTGCTGATCGCCGGGGAACTTGATGATGGCGCCGGCAGGGCAGACATCCGAGCAACGAGTACACTCCGGACGGCAATAGCCACGTTCATAGCTGCTCTCAGGCATCATCAGATGCATCAGGTCGCTGCTGGGACGAAGCACACCATTGGGACACTCCGAGACGCAAAGTTGGCAACCGGTGCAATGCTTCTGCAGATGGGCGAGGCTCAGCGAACCGGGAGGACAGATAGGGGTCTGACGCTTGGGGCGCTCCTTGCCGACGAGGACCTTGTAGCCGCCATCAGTGGTCTTCTCCTCCGCCTTGACAGCAGCTGCTGCCAGGACGGTGGCGGTGGCTGTCAGGAAGGCGCGACGGGTGGGACCAGCCTCGGTGGAGTTACGCTTGTCAGAATCTGAGTTCTGAGTAGGTGCATCGGCGGGAGTGCTGGCTGCAGTAGCAACACCGAACTTCAGGGCTCCATGAGCGCACTTGTCGAGGCAATCGAAGCAATCGACGCAACGGGTGTGATTGACCATCGGCTTGAGTCCCTCAGCACGCTGCTCCTTCGTGGGAATGAAGATGGCAGAGCCCTTGCAGCCACACTCGCAGAGGCGGCACGCCTTGCACTTGTCAGCGTCGATGCGCACACCGAACACGGGACGACGCGAGACGATGCCGAGCAGCGAACCGACAGGGCAGATGTTGTTGCAATAGAAGCGACCATCGATCCATGCCATCACGAAGACGATGACGAAAGTGACGGCGGCAATGATGACGACGGGGAGGGAGCGCATCCAGACATCGACCTGATAATAGTCGAAGGTTCCGGCGGCCTCGCTGCGGTCGGCCAGCAGGTTGTTGCCCATCTCATAGAGCGGCTGGAGCAACATCGTGACCATGCGGCCAAAGGAACTATAAGGGGCCAACAGCTGCACGAAAGTGCCGAAACCTGCGACCAGGCAGACCAGGAAAAGGGCCAAGATGACGCCGCGCATGATGCGGAGCCCCTTGGTGTCACGATACTGGAAGCGACCGAAGCGGCGCTTGTTCTTGTTGAACTGCAGCTTGCCCGAAATCCAGGAGATAACATCCTGCATCACGCCCAACGGGCAGATGACAGAGCAATAGGCACGACCCATCAAAGCCGTGATGAGCAGAATGGCAATGAACACCACCCAATTGAGGGCGAGCAGTGCCGGCAATAACTGGAGCTTGGCCATCCATCCGACGCATCCCTGGGCGGTACCCGTGAAGTCGAGGAAGAGCCAATTGAGACCCACGAAGAAGACGAGGGCCAACAGACGGCGAATGTGTTTGAGCATAGAAGAAATGGGTTGGTAATAGTTGATAATAGACTGTAAGTTCAGAAACGCCCGACTGCAGATGCGCCGAAACAACGGAATCAGAATCGGCAGGGACGAAAGAGCGGGATGCACCTAAACCCACAGGACGGAATCGGCAGAATCAGGAGAACATCGCCTTGACATGCTCCTTGAAGCGGGCGAAGGCAGAGGCGGGAGCCTTGTAGGCATCGGACTCGCGCATCTGCTCGACGAGCTTGCGCTGGGCATCCGAGAGGCGCTCGGGCACATAGACGCCGATGTTGACGATGAGGTCTCCACGACGCGAAGAGGCTCGGCCATAACGGTCGACCTGAGGCAGACCCTCGCCGGAAATGGTCTGCTGGGTGTCGGGCTGCGTGCCGGGCTTGATGGTGATCTTGCGCGTGCCCTGAACCAGCGGAATGGTCACCTCGCCACCCAGGGCTGCGGTCGGGAAGTCGATGAGCAGATTGTAGATAAGGGTGGAGTCCTGACGGATGAAGTCGGGATGTGCCTCCTCCTCAATGAGGATGTAGAGGTCACCTGCCGCACCGCCCATCTTGCCTGCATGGCCATAGCCCTGCATGGTGAGCTGCATGCCATCGGCAACGCCAGCGGGAATCTTGACGTCGACCACCTGCTCGCCGAGGATGACACCCTCGCCGTGGCAATGTGAGCAACGGGTCTTGATCTTCTTGCCCGTACCCTTGCAGTCGGGGCAGGTCGTCTCGGTCTGCATGCGACCGAAGAGGCTGTTGACCACCTGGATGACGCGACCGCGACCGTGGCACTTCGAGCAGGTCTCGAAATCGGTGCCATCCTTGGCTCCGGTGCCGTGGCAATGGGGACACTCGACGTACTTCTTGATCTTGAGATGCTTCTGCACACCAGTGACGACGTCCTGAAGGCTGACCTTGACACGGATGCGAATGGACTGGCCGCGCTGTCCGGTCGGCTCGTCGTCATCCCCACCGAAGAAGCTGCTGAAGCCACCTGAGCTGGAGCCACCGCCGAAGAAAGAGTTGAAGATGTCGAATGGATTGAAGCCACCGCCGCCACCGGTGCTGCCACTGAATGGATCGTTGAAACCGAACTGATCGTAGCGCTGACGCTTCTGCGGGTCGCTGAGCACTTCGTATGCCTCGGCGCACTGCTTGAACTTCTCTTCAGCCTCTTTGTCGCCCGGATTCTTGTCCGGGTGATATTTGATGGCGAGCTTGCGGTAGGCTCGCTTGATTTCGTCGTCTGTGGCGTTCTTCTGGACGCCCAATACCTCGTAATAATCTTGCTTTTCCATAATTAAAATATTCGCTCATCGGAATGGGTCCGATGATACTCGCACCTGCCTGTGAAGACAAAATGCGGGCGCAAATATAATAAATAAATGTGAGAAATGCAAATTTCGAGCCCTATTTTAAATAAAATGTATCGCACAATGCCTCAAATCGTGCCATGCTGGCAGCTCCAAATTTCATCATAGAGCGCTTCACTCGTTCGAAATCCTTCTCACGGGCGGGGTCGCCGGACTTGCTGTAGAACTTGTCGGCGAGGCAGACAAGCTGCTCCTCAAGCGTCTCGGGCAGGAGGTCACGCGCGGGCTCGATGGGCAGCCCTTGTGACACTATGTCCTCTCGGGTGAGACCTGATCCCGTATGACGCTCGCAGATGCGGGCGAGTGACTCAATGAATTGCTTGTCCCAGGCCATGTGCTTCGTGTCAAGAGCGGCCTGACTCGGTGTGAATACCGACGCGGACTCAGTCTCTAACGAAAGAGCCCGTAGCATCTCGGCACCTATAGTTCCGTGGCAAATGTAATTCTCGGTGCCCTCGCACAGGATGCTGGGGGCATGTGTCCTGCCGATGCCGATATCGTGGAGCAAGGCACCGGCATTGACCAATGACTCATCGACCGAGGCGAAACGCTCCGGATCCTTCAGCCGAGCCTCGGCGAGAATGGACAAGGCCTTGTCGCGAACCTTCTCGCTATGCAGCAGCAAAAGGCGGCGAAGTGGCGTATCCTGGGGGTAAAAGTGAAATATGATGTCGTATGGATTCATTTTTTGCCGATTTTATTTGGTGGTTTCGAATTTTTGCTGTATATTTGCACCGCAAAAATATGGCTTTTTTTTGACAATTCCAACAATGAGGCATAATATTTTAGTATTTTTAGTGCTTTGGTGCACCTTTTGGCTTCCTGCCTTGGCACAGGACGCGTCAACGGAGGTCTTGACCGGCGCAGAATCGATGGCACAATACCTGCCGATGCTGCAAGGCAGGCGCGTCGGGCTGGTGGTCAATCAGACCGCGGTGGTCCGCCGACAAGGTGATGGCGCCTACATTCCCCTGCCCGACACGCTGCTGAGCCGTGGCGTGGACGTCCGCTGCATCATGGCGCCCGAGCACGGGTACAAGGGGATTGCCGAAGCGGGTGCGCACGTCGGCAACAGCCGCGACGCTGCGACTGGCCTCAGCATTTACAGCCTCTATGGCGATGATAAGAAGCCTCGCCCCGAATGGCTGGACGCACTGGACGTCGTGGTGTTCGACATCCAGGACGTGGGTTGCCGGTTCTATACCTACCTTTCGACTCTCTACTACGTGATGCAAGCCTGCAGTGAGCAGCATAAGGACCTGATCATCCTGGACCGACCGAATCCGAACGACACGGTGGACGGACCCACGCTGCAGCCTAAGTTCGAGTCGTTCGTCGGCATCATCCCCATCCCGCTGATGCACGGCTGCACGCTGGGCGAACTGGCACGCATCATGGCGGAGAAAGGCTGGCTGAACGAGAAGCCCCAACCCGACCTGGGCGAACCCTGTCTGCGCTACACCATCATCCCCTGCCTGCACTGGCGGCATGGTCAGCCCTACAGCCTGCCCATCGCTCCATCGAAGAACCTGCAGAACGACCATGCCATCGCGCTCTATCCGAGCCTCTGCCTCTTCGAGGGTTCGGACGTTGCGGCGAGCCTCCGTTCGAAATATCCCTTCGAGATGTACGGCAAGCACGACCTCCGTGCAGTGGAGGCGCCACGAGGCTTCAGCCTGCAGTTCTATCTGCAGCACCAACAGGAATGCGGCTGGGGATGGATCACCCGACCCAAGTTCTTCAATCTGCTGGCTGGCAGCGACCAGCTCTACAACCAGCTGAAGGCCGGATGGAGCGAAACACGCATCCGCCAGAGCTGGCAGCCGGAGCTCGAGGAGTTCCGTAGGCTGAGGGCGCAGTACGCGATTTATGAGATCTTGTAAATTGAAAATTAAAAGTTAATAGTAAAAATTGATGCTCCGGAGGCTATTGACCATCCTGCGCGGCAGTCTGCACACCATCGTCATTGCGGTGGTGGCGCTGGTCGTGGCCTTCTACCTGAGCATCCATTTCAATCTGGCAGGCATGTTGGTCAAGCATTCGCTGAGCAACGAGTTGGCGGAACAGTTGGGCACCCGGGTCACCGTGCAGGGCGACGTCAGCGTAGACTGGTTGAATCAGGTGGTGCTCAACCAATTGACCATCTATGACCAACAGAACGACACGTTGCTCTATGCCCGTCGTGCCATGGTGGCCTACGACCTTTGGCCGCTCCTCTCCCACCATCTGGTGCTCAACACCTGCCAACTCATCGACTTCGACCTCCGTGCCTATCGTGCGTCGGCCGACAGCGCCGCCAACTATCAGTTCATCATCGATGCTTTGGCCAAAAAGGATCCCGACAGCACCCCCTTCATCCAGAAGCTCGATCTCAACGCCATCCTCTTGCGCCAAGGCAGATTGAGCTACCACGTGCAGGACCAGCCCTACCTGTCCGACAGTCCCATCGACCCCCATCATGTGCAGGTCAGTGCGCTGAGCGCCAACGTCCACGTTCACGACAACCAGCTCGTCGTCAAGAAATTCCATTGCCTTGAACGCGAGACAGCCTTCCGCATGAGCCGCTGCGAGTTGGCACTCAACGTCGGCGAAGTGCTCAAGGCTCCCCGTGGCGAAGGGCGCTTCCTCTTCGCAGTGAAGGGGTTGGAGGCAAGCGGTGAAGAGCTCTCCTGCAAGGCTGACCTCAACGGCACCTCCGACGACATCACCCTGCACCTCAGTCATCTGGACCTCCCTTATGGTCATCCGCGACTCAAGGCTGTCAGCGAGCTTCACACTTCGGCGGACGTCCGTCTCTCGCAGTACCGCAATGCCTTCGACAGCATCTACGTCAATGCCGGCATCCGCAACCTGAGCCTGCGTGTCGACACGCTGGGCAGCATGCATCTGGGTGGCACCTTCGAAGGCACGCTCTGTCACGCCAACGTTTCCTGTCAGATGGAGAGCGACCTGGGCAATGCCGATGTCAATGCCACCCTCGACTGCCTGCCGGTGCAGGCAGATGACCGCAAGCTGAGCCACCGTCGTATCGCCGTGAAGGGCCACTGCCGCACACCCGGCTTCGACCTTGCCAAGGTGATGCCTGCCAAGGCTCAGTTGGGTACTACCGCGCTGGATGCCGACTTCACCGTCGTGCGCCATCCGCAGCAGCCGCTGCAGGTAGGTCTCAACGGCATGGTCCGGCAGCTGGAGTGGCGCGGCTATGCCTATCATGACGTCAAGGTCAATGGCTCAGTCCAAAGCAACAGGATGCGCGGCGACCTCTCGCTCAATGACTCGTTGGGCAATGTCAAGGCAAATTTCGACATCGACATGACCCATCCACGTCATCACTATCAGGTGGATGGCGCCATCATCCACCTCAATCCCAATGGCCTGCACTTGACCGATTCGAAGTACCTGGACAGCCTGTCGCTCACCGGACGTATCCATGCGGACGTCGCCGCCACCAACTGGCAGCATGCCGAGGGTGAAGTCGCCCTCACCTATCTGTGCCTCGAGAAGGGTGACCAACTGCTGGAGCTCGACCCGCTCAACTTCGAAGGTACCTTGAGCCGAGGCGTGCTCAGCAGTCCGTTCGTCAATCTGCAGTACGACCGCAACCGCCGCACGCAGGAGTATCACCTGCGGGGTGAGGTACCTGCAGCCAACGAGCTCTTCGAGATGCTGCGACTGCCATTGGCAATGAACCGCGAGGGCAAGTTCGACGTCCGCATCGACTCCTGTCAGCATGTCCGCAGCGCACACGTCGAGCTGCCCGCGCTCGACCTCCAGAAGGGACGTGCCATCGCTGCCACGCTGGATGCCAAGGGCAATGCGCAAGGCGTCCTCTCCCCCGTCCTGGACTTCGAGGCGCTCACCAGGAAGCACAGGCTGGCAGGCACGGTGCGCAGCACGGTCCGACTGGACACGCTCGACGTCCTGCTCCAACCCACCTCGCTCCTCTTCGACACCACCGACATCCACATCACCGATGCCCATCTGCGCAGCGATGCGCAGGGCGGTTACTTCATCGAGAATGTACACGTCACCGGCGGTCAGCAGGAGTTGTCAGCAGCTGGTCATCTGGGCAAGGAGGGTGACCAGGAACTGAAGGTCAGCCTCCGCCACTTCGACCTGGATCAGGTGTTCAGCAATTTCGAGAAGAAGTTCCTCCACTTCGGCGGCCGTGTGACGGGCGAACTGCGTCTCAGTCACGACCAGCAGCTCCGCCTCACTGCCGACAGCCTTCACATCCATCGCTTCGCCTACATCGACACCATCGTGGGCGATGCCTGCCTCAACGTGGACTACAAGCTCGGCGACAAGCAGATACTCATCACCGGCGACATCCTCACGGACCAACGCTATCGTTCCGGAATCTATGGCGACATCTACCTGGGCAAGCGCGACTCGATGGACCTGCAGTTCGACGTGGATCATCTCCCCATCGGCTTCATCAACAACTGGACGGGCAATATCCTGCAGCAGTTCTGTGGCCGCGGCACGGGCTTCGTCCGCCTCTATGGACCCAAGAAGAGGCTGCAGCTCGAGGGTCATCCCTACGTCGACGGCCGCTTCACGCACAACGTGATAGGCGCCCACTTCCACCTCGCTGATACCGTCCGCCTCGACCCGAACCTGATTCACCTTGACAATGCGCATGTCGACGACTGCCACGGTCACCCATTGGTGCTTAATGCCCGCATTCCCCACCAGTACCTCAAGCATTTCGACTACGATGTGAACATCAAGCTGCCCAATGCGCCGCAGGGCTTCCTCGTCCTGGATCGCCAGCCCGTCCCGGGTCGCATCTATTGGGGCCAGCTCTACGTCCAGGGCGAAGCCACGCTGAAGGGCTCGGGCGGCAAGCACCGCTTCGACATCCGCGTCGCTCCGACCGAGCGCTCCTGGTTCTACCTCTCTCCTGGCGAACAGGACATGAATCCCGACCAGGCGGCCTACACCTTCCTTACCTTCCGCGACAAGGCGCGGCTGGCGCTGGATGCCATGATGGCTGAAGCGTCGGCCTCCTCCCCTGCCGCCCACACCCTCCAGCAGCCCCCGAAGAAATCGGGCGGCATGGACCTGGAGGTAGTGCTGCGTGTCAATGCCACTGACCAGTGCCAGGTCTACTTCCAGATGGACCCCCTGTCGGAGGACAAGTTCATCTGCCGTGGTCACGGCGACCTCTCGGTCAACTACGACCCCAAGCGAGACATCAAGCTGACCGGTCAATACAACATCGACCGCGGCACCTACACGATGAACATCAAGGGCGACCTGGTGACCAAGACCCTGCAGCTACAGAACACCTCCTATATCAAGTTCGACGGCCTGCCCTCCAATGCCGAGATCAATCTGGACTGCCTCTACAACATCCCGTCGGTCAACCTGAACGACCTGGACGAGAGCATCGCCACCCTGGGCTCCCTGAGCCGCACCACCGTCCCCGTCGACTGCCAGCTGAATATTTTCGGTCCGATGTCGAAGCCGGACATCAAGTTCGACCTCGAGGTGAAGAATGTGAGCGATGACATCCAGGCGTACGTCCGCAATGTCATCGGCACGCAGGAGATGATGAATCAGGAGGTGCTCTACCTGCTCATCTTCTCGAAGTTCTATACGCCGCAGTATGTGCAGTCCAACCAGAGCCACACGGGTTCGGAACTGACCTCGCTCGCCAGCAGCACCATCACCTCTCAGGTCAACCAGTTGCTCAACCGCATCAGCGACAACGTGACCATGGGCACCAACTTCCGCTCGGACAAGGGCGACTTCAGCGACATGGAGATGGACGTGAGTCTCTCCACCCGCCTGCTGGGCGACCGCCTGCAACTCAGCGGCAACGTCGGCTATCGCGACCCTGCCAACCGCATCGGTACGATGAACAACAGCACCTCCTTCATCGGCGACTTCGACATCGAATATCGCATCAACCGCAGTGGCACCATCCGCGCCAAGGCCTACAGTCATTACAATGAGCGCGACTATTCAATCAACAATGCGCTGACCACCCAGGGCATCGGATTCATCCTCCACAAGGACTTCCGCAGCATCCGTGACTTCTGGCCATGGAGCATCTGGGACAAGGTGCCCATCCCCGCCCTTCCTCAGGACACCATTCTGGTCCAGGACCCCATCCAGGACAAGAAGTGAGACGCTGCTCATGGTCAAGGTCAAGAGCCGCGTTCCGCTCCTTTTCTGTCTTGTCGCGCCGCTCATTTTTGCCCATTTGAAGCCTTATTTGTTATTTTTCGCTAAAAATTCGTTCAAAAATTTGGAATTCTCAAACTATTTCCTTATCTTTGCGCCGCACAATGGGATTGCATACCATTTTCTGAAATTATTCCAACCAAGTCTCTTGTGCATCCCATCTGTTTTTCCGTAACTTATTTCCAACAAACTATAATCTATGCATTCCGCAGAAGAATTGTATAAGATGCCCCCGCAAGAGATTGTACCTCTTGCCTTGTCTCTGAATATTCCCAACCCCGACTTCGAGAATCAGGAAAATTGCATCAACCAGATCCTCGAGGCTGAGCGTGCGCTGGAGGAGATAGCTCCGAAGAAGCGCACCAGAAGGACCAAGGCGAAGACCGAAGCCGAAGCTGCAACTACGGACGCTGAGGTCGAGGCTCCCAAGGCCAAAAGGACGACGCGCAAGAAGGCGGCCAAGGAGGCTCCCGCAGAGGGAACCGAGTCGACCGAAGAGACACCTGTCCCTGAGACACCTGCCCCCAAGAAGCGTGGTCGCAAGCCCAAGGCCGCCCCTGCCACCGACGAAGCCAATCTCTTCGACGCCGCCACTGAGCCCGTGCACGAAGAGCAGCAGACCGTTCCCGAGGTTCTGCCTCAACCTGATGCCCGGCAGCCTCTCCAGGAGCCTGCCTATGGCATGAATGGCGACTATCAGCAACCCTACTACCCCGAACCTCAAGACTACGGACAGGGATACGGTCCCGAAGAATACCCGGAGGGCGAATATGCAGGTGACCAACCCGGATACTACGAGGAGGGAGGCTATCCCGAGGGACCTGCCGAAGGTGGTTACCCCCAAGGCTACGAAGGTGGCGAATATCAGGGTGACGAAGGCTATCCTCAAGGCGAATACCAAGGCGATGGCTACGAAGGCGCTCCCGAAAGATACGAGGGAGGCCCCGATGGCTAGGAAGCAGATCCCGAAGGCTACGACGGCGCTCCCGAAGGCAACGACGTCGCTCACCAGGGCTACGACGGCGCTCCCGATGGCTACAGCGACGGACAGCAAGGCTTCTACGAAGGTCCCGCCCAGCCACAGGACAACGGTGCCCAACAGCTGATTGAGAAGAACAAGAACTTCTTCATGGACATGTTCGGCGGCGGCGGCCATGCCAGCACCAGCAAGAATAATAAGAAGAACAAGAAGCAGAAGCAGCGCGAAGAGAAGCAGCGCCAGCAGCAAGCCGAACAGGAGGCCAAGGCGGCAGCCGCCGTCCAGGCGAAGCAGGCCGAAGAGGTCGAAGAGGAGGAAGATACGACCGAAGATGGCATTGTCCCAGCTGGTCGTGATGAGTTCGATGGCGTGCTCAACGGCTGCGGTGTCCTCGAAATCACCCCCGACGGTTTCGGGTTCCTCCGTTCGAGCGACTACAACTACTTCGCCTCGCCTGACGACATCTTCGTCAGCCAGCAGCAGATCAAGCAGAACAACCTCAAGCAGGGCGATGTGGTCGAAGGTCCCATCCGTCCTCCCCGCGAGGGCGAGCACAACTACCCGCTCGTAGCCGTCGAGACCATCAACGGCCGCACCCCCGACTACATCCGCGACCGCGTCCCCTTCGAGCACCTGACGCCCCTCTTCCCCAACGAGAAGTTCAATCTGACCAAGGGCCACGACGACTCCCCGTCTTGCCGCGTCATCGACATGTTCGCACCCATCGGCAAGGGTCAGCGCGCCATGATTGTGGCTCCGCCCAAGGCGGGCAAGACCGTCCTGCTGAAGGAGATAGCCACCGCCATCAGCGAGAACAATCCCGAGACCTACATGATCGTCCTCCTCATCGACGAACGTCCCGAGGAGGTCACCGACATGCAGCGCTCGGTCAATGCCGAAGTCATTGCCTCGACCTTCGACGAACCTGCCGACCGCCACGTCAAGGTGGCCGACATGGTGATCGAGAAGGCCAAGCGCCTCACCGAATGCGGCCACGACGTGGTCATCCTGCTCGACTCCATCACCCGCCTGGCACGTGCCTACAACACCGTGTCGCCCTCCAGCGGCAAGGTGCTCTCGGGTGGTGTCGAGGCCAATGCCCTGCAGAAGCCGAAGCGCTTCTTCGGCGCTGCCCGCAACATCGAGGGTGGCGGCTCGCTCACTATCATCGCCACGGCGCTGATCGAGACGGGTTCGAAGATGGACGAAGTGATCTTCGAGGAGTTCAAGGGCACCGGCAACATGGAGCTCGTCCTCGACCGCAAGATTGCCAACAAGCGCATCTTCCCGGCTGTCGACCTGCTGGCCTCAAGCACCCGCCGCGACGATCTCCTGCTCGATGAGAACATACTGCGCCGCATGTGGCATGTTCGCAGTTACCTTGCTGACTATTTGCCAGTGGAGGCTATGGAGAAACTCAGCAAGCAGATAGCACGCACGCGCAACAACGAGCAACTGCTGAACGACATCCAGAACGAGAAATGGTAACCCTATAATATATTATATGGTAAGTATCGAACAACTGTCGGTGGAGTTCGGCGTGAAGCCGCTCTTCACCGACGTCAATTATGTCATCAACCGTCACGACCGCATTGCCCTGGTCGGAAAGAATGGCGCCGGCAAGTCCACGATGCTCAAGATCATCGCCGGGCTCCAGATGCCGACGCGCGGCCGCGTGTCGCGTCCCAAGGGACTCACCTTCGGCTACCTTCCCCAGGTCATGATTCTCAGCGACTCCATGACCGTCCGTCAGGAGACCGAGAAGGCATTCTCCTCGACTATCGCCCTCGAGCAGCGTCTGGCCGACATGAATCGCGAGCTCGATCAGCGCACCGACTACGAGTCGCAGTCCTATGCCGACCTCATCGACAACATGACCGAGCTCAACGAGCAGCTCACAGTCATCCAGTCGCAGAACCGCGACGCCGAAATCGAGCGCACCCTCCAGGGCCTCGGCTTCGAACGCACCGACTTCGACCGCCCCACCAGCGAATTCTCGGGCGGCTGGCGCATGCGCATCGAGCTCGCCAAGATCCTGCTGCAGCACCCCGACGTGCTTCTGCTCGACGAGCCTACCAACCACCTCGACATCGAGTCCATCCAGTGGCTCGAGCACTTCCTGGCACAGTCGGGCAGCACGGTGGTGCTGATCAGCCACGACCGCGCCTTCCTCGACAATGTCACCACCCGCACCATCGAGATCACCTGCGGCACCATCCACGACTACAACGTCAACTACTCCAAGTACGTCGTGCTCCACCAGGAGCGCATCGAGCAGCAGCGCCGCGCCTACGACAACCAACAGAAGCAGCTGCAGGAGACGCGTGACTTCATCGAGCGCTTCCGTTATCAGGCCACCAAGGCCATCCAGGTGCAGTCGCGTGTCAAGTGGCTCGAGAAGCAGGTGCCCATCGAGATTGACGAGGTCGACAACTCCCGACTGAACCTCAAGTTCCCTCCGGCTCCCCGCTCAGGCGACTATCCCGTCATCTGCCAGGAGGTGCGCAAGGCCTACGGCCACCTGGTGTTCGATCATGTGGACCTCACCATCCGCCGAGGCGAGAAGGTGGCCTTCGTCGGACGCAATGGCGAAGGCAAATCGACCCTCGTCAAATGTATCATGGGTCAGATTCCGTTCGATGGCAATCTCAAGGTGGGACATGGCGTCAAGATCGGCTACTTCGCGCAAAACCAGGCGCAACTGCTCGACGAGGAGCTCACTGTCTTCGACACCATCGACCGCGTGGCTGTGGGCGACATCCGCACCAAGATCCGAGACATCCTGGGCGCCTTCATGTTCGGCGGCGAGGCCATCGACAAGCCGGTCAAGGTGCTCTCAGGCGGCGAACGCAGCCGTCTGGCGATGATCCGTCTGTTGCTCGAGCCTGTCAACCTCCTGATTCTCGACGAGCCCACCAACCACCTCGACATCTCGTCCAAGCAGGTGCTCAAGGAGGCCATCCAGGCTTTCGAAGGCACGGTCATCGTCGTCTCGCACGACCGTGACTTCCTCGACGGCCTGGTCGAGAAGGTCTATGAG
>R14__coassemble_876_pt1 | contig 17578 bp, 10 predicted proteins | sample R14__metabat2_high_PE_017 | metagenome-assembled genome bin R14 | reverse complement strand
GCCCATAGCCATCATCATGGACATCATGTCCGAGCCGGAGTTCTGGTGGCGGTCGACCTCGCGGGCATGATCGAGCTGCTCCTGGGTGATGCCTGCCGTCTGGCAGATGAAGGCGTCGGTGGCGAGCGCCGGATTGGCGAGCAGACGACCCACGAGGGCGCGGGCAGGAGTGAGATAGCGCTGCGAGAAGAGTGCCTTGTGGCGGTCGGTGTCGTAGCGGGCACGACCCAGCTGACGGTCGAGGGCGAGGAGGCTGTAGGCAATGGGGTCGGTGGCCATGGCATAGACCGACGACTCGATGCGTGACGGTTCGTAGGGTACGCCGAGCGTGTAGCATTGGCCGGTGATCTTCTCATTGGCGAGTTCCTCGGCAAACTGCTCGACACGTGACACCTCGGCCTCCGTCCAGGGCGTGCTGAGCACCGAGTCGAGACCCAGTTCACGATGGATGCCGAGCTGGACGGTGAGGCGCTTGACCTCGAGCGAAGCGCGGGTGGAGGCGGCTGAGAGTCCTTCGGCAGATGCGTCTGAGAGGGTGCGGTCGAAGGCATCGATGGCATCGGAGAGCTCCTTGTACTGGCCGCGCACGCCACTCTCCAGATAGGGAGCGGTGAGGTGCGACTGAATGCCTGCATAGGTGCGGCGCTTGGCGATGAGTGCCTCGCCGACGTTGCCGATAGTATATATGTAATAATGAGGCAACGTGCCCACCAGTCGGTCCGGCCAGTCCCCGGAAGAGAGAGCCACCTGCTTGCGTGGCGTATACTCCAGGCCGCCGTGGGTGCCGAAGTGAATCAGGGCATCCGCCTTGAACTCATCCTGGATCCAATAGTAAGCCTGCTGGAACGACTCAATGGGGTCGGCATCGACACCGTGGACGATGGCGAAGGTATTGTCTCCCTCGGCAGCCAGCGGCTGATTGACCAGGGCAACGTTGCCCAGCACAATGGGTGCAGCGGCGCCTGCTGAGGCGCAGGTGGCACGCTGGATCTGTTCCGCCAGTGCCGCAGGCGAGGTGGGCAGCCCTTCGACGCGATAGCCCTCGCGACGCAGCCGGAGCAGGACATTGTAGAGCGAGGGGACCACGTCGAGTCCGGATGCGGTCAAAGAGGCTTCACCGGGACCCTTGAAATAGACGATGGCGAGGCGCTTGTCGGCGTTCTTCTTCTGCTTGAGAGCGATATAGCGGCCGATGGTCTCGACGAACTTGTCGAGGCGCTCGGGGATGGTGTAGGCTTCGTGCAGCCCCTCGTCGTTGATGCGCTGGGCAAAGAGCACGTAGGGACGCAGGGCGCCATCGAGCTCGGGTGTGACGATGCTCTGCGACAGGAAGCCTCCCTGCATGCCCTGCTTGTCAGCCTCCCATTCCTCGGTCAGGCAGTTGACGTTGAGCGGGCAGAAGAGGGGGATGTTCTGCCGGCGCAGGTAGTCGACGGCAAAGTCGCCCAATCGGCCATGGGCCATGTTGATCATGGCGGCGGGCTGCACGCTGTCGATGTGCTGCATGAACTTGCGCAGCATGCCTTCGCTGCGGTAGACGACGTAGCCCTCCTTCTCCAGACGGAGGATCAGGTCCTTGGGGTCACCCATCGCTCCGGTGATGAGGATGCGTGGGGCATCGGCACGGAGCAGGTCGTGGCGGCTGAGGTAGGCATCGTAGTCGGCCACGGAGTCGAAGTATTCGTCCTCCCCCTCCGTGTCGTCGAGGTTGGGATGGGAGAGGAGGCCGCTCGGGGGCGGCATGACACTGTCGATCTCACCACGGAAGATCAGTTTGCCGTCGATGTGGGTGCGGATGTAGTTGAGCATCGAGCGGTAGTTCTGACGGGTGGCTCCGCGCAGGTAGGCATTGAGCGTGTCGGCCGTGATGCTGTCGACGCTGATGATGAAGTTGTCGGGATTGGTCGCCATGGTGGTCAGGATGTTGGTGCCTGTCCATGAGGCAATCTGGATGGCATCGTGCTGCGCCTCGGTGAGGCGGATGCCCATGGCGTTGACGAACACCATGTCGTAGTCATCGATGCGGTCAATCTCGTCGAGCGGCAGTTCCTCGAGCTTGATCATCGGGTTGTCGTTGGCCTTGTGGATCTCACCGAGGGTCATGACCTGGTAGTTGACAAAGGCGATACGGGTGCGGCTGAACCATGTGCTCCAAACAAGCCAAAGGCCGCCCACCAGCAGGAGGGCAGCCAAGGAGTATAGGACGACACGCCAGACGCGTCGGGTCTTGGGTTTCATTGTTACGTATTAAGAAAAGTTGAAATTATTTCTTGAATAGACGGTCCAGGTCAATGGAGGCACCGATCGAGAAGGTGGCGCCCGTGACGGTGGGCGAGTTGGTGTTGTATTCCTTGGGCCGATAGCCGAAGAGGTTGTCGACCGAGAGGTTGACGTTGATGCCCCGCCAGATGCGGTTGGTGATGAGGAGCTTCCAGATGGAATAGGCCTCGTCGGTGGTGGTGACGTAGGTGTAGTCGCCGTTCTCGTCGAGGATGTAGTCACCATTCTCGTCCTCCGCCTCGGTCTGGTAGCTGACCTCGCTGAGGAATCGACCACTCAGTGCCACGTTGAGCCCATAGTGACGCCACTGATGGTCATAGTCGAGACGGGCGGTGGCGGTGTGCGGACGGGTGGGGATCCAGGAGGACTGGTTGCCGTCGAACTCATGGGTGAAGCAGTAGCTGAGCTTGAGGCCGAGGCCCATGTCGGTGCGGTACTGGACATTGGCGTCGATGCTGGTGTTCTTGAAGTCCTCGAGGTTCTCGTACTCGAGGGCATAGACGCCGTCGCGGGTGATGCCGTGGGTGGTGATGCGGTCCTTGAAGAAGGTCATATTGCCGGTGAGCGTCATGTTGTACTTGCCGCGCAGCGCGCCGCTGGTGACCGAGCCGCCGTGTTCGCCCGTGAGGCTGAAGTTGTGGCTGTACTCAGGCTTGAGGTTCTCCTTGCCGTAGATCATCCAGACGCCAGCCATGTCGAACGACATATACATCTCCTTGAGCGACGGTGCACGGAAGCCACCCGAATAGCTGGCGCGGAGAGATGCCTGACGCCACTTGTACATGAAGGCGAACTTGCCCGTGCCGGCTGCCGACTTGGAGGCCGAGAAGTAGTCGAAGCGTCCGCCCGCCAGGATGTTGACGTGCGAGGTGGGATTGAGGTCCAGCTGCAGGAAGGCATCCGCCGAATGCTGGACCTTGCTGCCATTCTCTTCGAACTGGTAGGACAGCAGGTAGTCGCGCATGTAGTCGGCACCGAGCGTGAGGGTGTGGACCTTGACCAGCGTGTGGTTGTAGAGGAGGCGGGTGACATGCTGGACGTTCGAGTAGTCGCGGATGTCGAGCTCGGTGTGGATGTTGTAGTCCGCCTTGTCATACTGGTCGTAGCTGTAGGAGACCTCGAGGTTGCGACCGTTGCCGAAGTCATACTCGCCCTTCAGGCCGCCGCTGTAGTCGCGGTAGTGGTCGTAGATGTCGACAGCACCCTTGCGCTCGCGGAAGTAGTAGCCCAGGCGGCCGGTGAGCTTGAGGTGGCCGGTGGGGCGATAGACGATGCGCTCCTTGACATTGTAGTTCATGTCTGCGAAGACCTGCGTGACGTACGAGTCGGAGTTGGGGTCGTCATCGAGGATGATGGGGTCGCTCTTGCTGTACTGGACGTTGGTCGCTGAGGTCACCTTGCCCGCCTTGAAGCTGACGCGGGCGCCATGGCGCCACTGATGACCCTCATCGACATATCGGGTGTTGACATTGGCGGTCCAGGGCTCGGTGCTCTCGCGGCTGATGAGGTTGATGACACCGCCCACGGCTGCCGAACCATAGAGGGTCGAGGCGGCACCCTTGACGATCTCGATGCGGCCCACGTTGTCGAGGTTGAGACGGTTGTAGTCGATGTTGTCCATCGTCTCGCCCGACATGCGTTCGCCATCGACCAGGAAGAGGATGGCATTGCCGCTGAAGCCGCCCAGGTTGAGCGACGTCTGCTGGTTCATGGCATAGCCGAACTCCAGGCCGGGGACCTCCTGGGTGAGCAGGTCCTGGACGTTGGTGGCATCGACCTTGGCAATGTCCTCAGCCGAGACGACGCGGGTGACGACGGGGGCATCCTTGAGCGTCTTGGGGGTGCGGGTGCCGGTGACGACCACCTGGTCGAGGCTGGCGAAGTCCTCCTGCAGGCGGACGTTGAGCTTCTCGCTCGACTGCTGCTTGCGACTCAGGGCGATGACCTGGGGCACGTAGCCGACATAGGAGAACTCCACCTTGACCTGGGTGGAGGCAGGAACCGAGGGAAGGCGCAGTTCGTAGCGGCCATCCTGGTCGGTGGCGGTGGCGACCTGCTTACCGGTGGTGACCTTGACGTGCGCGCCGACCAACGGGTCGCCGTTGTAGTCAGTCACGCGGCCGCTCAGGACCTTGCTCTGCGCCATCAGTGGGATGAATAGGCCCAATATCAGACAGGCCAGCATCATCCCTATTCTATTAGAGAGATTGTTCATTGAATGATTGACTTAGAATCTGACGGGGTAGAGCCAGTCCACGGTCATGTAGCCCTTGACATTCTTCGAGTTCATGTAGCTGATGAGGCGCAGGGCAGCCACGCTCTCGTCCTGGAACTTCATGAGGAATACCTTGTCGACGTAGTGATATTCGGGTGGCATGGGCGGGATGATGTAGTAGACCCAGTTGATGGCAGGGTTCTTGTAATCCTCGGCATACCCGATGGTGCCGCTCATCATCTGGCTCATGTCGACGGTGATGCTCTCGTAGGTGAGCGAGTCGGGCACCCATTCTCCCTCAGGCAGGTGGCCCAGGGCGAGGAGTTCCTCGATGCTGCCCAGGTCGGTGGCCAGTACGGTGGCACCATTGGTCTTGACATCGTAGCGGTGCATGGCGAAGTCCCAGGTGGTGGGCTTCTGCGGCTCGATCCACTGGCCGGTCACCGTATCTTTGACCAGGGTCGAGACGGCGCCGGTGTACTCAGGAGTGGTACCGTAGGCGGGATGCAGGTTGACGTAGTTCCAGACATCATAGGGGGTGCAATCGACCGTGAACGAGCCTCGGGTCGGGGTGTAGTCGTCGGCGGTGATCACTTCATCGACCACGATATTGCTGAAGTCGAGCGGATAGAGGTATTCGATGGTGAGGTACCCCTTGACATTGCTGGCGTTCATGTAGTCCTTGAGCTGCAGGGCTGCATACTTGCCGTCGCTGGTCCGGACGATATAGACGTTGTAGTGGGGGGTGTAGACTGGTGGGGGATTGGAGGTGTCGACGTCGACCCAGGTGATGATGGGGTTGTAGTGGCCGGTCTCGTATCCGACATAGCCGCTCATCATCTGGCTGAGGTCGGTGGTGATGTGCTGAGCGTCCTCGACGTCGGCGGTGAAGGTGCCTTCGGGGAGCTGACCGTAGGCGAGCAGCTCATCGATGCTCATGAAGTCGGTCATGAGTGCCGAGCCGTCATGGGTGCGCACGTCGTAGCGATGCACGCCGATGCACCAGTCCTGGCTGGCCGAGCTCTCGTCGGACGTCCAGATGCCGGCATCGTCCTTGACGATCTGCACCGTGTCGATGCCCGGGGTGAGACCATTGGTCACCCGGTCCAGGTCGATGTAGAGCCACTGGGTATAGGAGGTGGCATTGACGACGAAGGTGCCGCGGTAGCTGCGGCCCACGATCGAAGGCTGGTCGTCAGGCAGCTGCTCTTCGTCAGCGGGAGCCTTGTCGTAGACCCAGTCGAAAGAGCCGTTACAGGATGGGAGCAGCACGAGAGCCGCTGCTCCCATCATAAGGTGGGATAAGATATTGCGCATGGCAATTCGCATTAAGGCGGGGTGGGAGCGGTTACTTGACGAGAATCTTCTTGCCGCCGACGATGTTGATGCCCTTCTGGAGCTGGTCGAGACGACGTCCGTCGAGGCTGTAGATGGCAGCGGCCTCGGTGTCGGATGCACCCTCGAGACGGTCGAGTTCGGTGTAGACGCTCTGGTTGAAGGTCGAGGTGACGTTGCTCATGCCGCCCATGGCGATGACGTTGGTGGCCGACATCTTGTGGTTCTGGACGGTGGCGGTGAAGGTGCCCTCATATTCGCTGGTGGCGCCGGTCATTGGGCTGCCGATGGCCTGCATCTGGACGGCACTGAGCGAGTAGATGCCTTCGGCCTCGCTGACGGCTACGCTGTCGTACTGATAGGTGCCCCAGTAGTCCGAGGCGAAGGAGACGTTGACGGTGCCGTTCGGGTTGGCATCGACATTGATGACGGTGACATCGTCGCTGCCGGTACCGAAGGCAAACGAGTAGTCGCTCAGGCCGAAGTACTTGCCGCTGATGATCGAGGCTGCCGACTCCAGGAAGGTCGAAGTGACATTGCCCATGCCGCCCATGGCGATGACGTTGGTGCAGGAGAGCACGCCGTTCTGGATGGTGGCGCTGAAGGTGCCCTCATATTCGCTGGTGGCGCCGGTCATCGGGCTGGCGATGGCCTGCATCTGTACGGCATCGAGGGTATAGGCGCCCTCGGCCTCGACGACGGCTACGCTGTCGTACTGGTAAGTGCCCCAGTAGTCCGACTCGAAGGTGACGTTGACGGTGCCGTTAGGATTGGCTGAGAGGAGGACCGAGGTGAGGTCGCCGTCGCCCGTGCCGAAGGCGAAGCTGTAGCTGCTGGTGCCCATGTAGCGACGTGCCAGCAGGGAGGCATTGCTCTGGCTGAAGGTGGAGGTGACGTTGCCCATGCCGCCCATGGCGATGACGTTGGTGGCGGTGAGGCCTGCGTCGGAGAGCGTGGCGCTGAAGGTGCCCTCGTACTCACTGGTGGCGCCGGTCATGGGGCTGGCGATAGCCTGCATCTCGTTGGCCTCGATGCTGCAGGCACCAGCCTGGATGGCGACGGTGGCAGCATGGTAGGTATAGGTGCCCCAATAGTCGGAGGCGAAGACCACGGTCACGGTGCCTGCCTCGTCGTCGTTGTCGGTGATGGTGATGGCGGTGGCGTCACCTTCGCCCGTGCCGAAGGCAAAGCTATAGGATGATTCACCGAGGTAAGTGCCATTGACAGCCGAGGCCATGGCGCTGAGGGTGATGGCATTGGCCATTAGGAATGCGTAGATCTTTTTCATAGGGTGTTAGTTAGTTTCAATACCTGTTTGTCGGTAGCTTTGCCCTTCTTCGGCTTCGAGCGGCGGTAGATGATGTAGCCCGAGAGGAGGATGAGCGTCAGCAGCAGACCCGAGATGAAGACGAAGAGAACCGAGAGGATGGAGCCCAGGAACGGTTCATAGCAACGGCCCACATGGAGTTCGAGTGCGAAGTTCCAGAGCGACATGGGCTGCGAACTGAGCACCTCGGGCATCGGTGGCAGGGCGACGTTGGGAGCCGAAGAATATTCGAAGACGACGGGCGAGCCGTCCATGTCCGCGGAGTAGCCGGTCACGGCATGTCCGCCCACAGGATAACCGCTGGGCTTGGTGTAAGGCTCGCCTGTGTACCAGTCGATCACCTCGCCCGTGAGGGGATTCCAGCGATAGAGGCCGCTCATCGACCCGATGAGCCAGGAGCCGGCGTTATCAGCACTCCTCTCGAACACCGTGATGCCCATCGGACTGACCTGCGGCGCCTGCTCGGCAGGGATAGCTACGGGAGCAGCTGTCTGCAGATTGCCGTCGAGGGCAAAGAAGCCTTCGCTCGTCGAGAGCAGCCACACCCCGAGCTGGTCATCCCAGCGGAGGGCGCGGAGCTTGTCGTGGAAGACGTTGTCCGAATCCATCGTGGAGTAGGGGATGGGACGGGTGTGGGTCAATACGAGTGGCACCATGAAGGGGGGGCGCAGACACATGCCGGTGACCGAGAGCAGCAGGGTGAGGATGATGAGGCTCGAGCCGAAGCGGTTGTGCCACTTGAGGTTCCACTTCATCCAGCGTGCCTGGCGTGCCACGCTTGCCTTGGCTTGGGCTTTGACAGCCTCATCCTGTGCCTCGCGCAACTTCCGGTTGCTGCGACGCAGCGAGTAGGGAAGGAAGAAGAAGAAGATGCCCGTCAGGCAGAGGATGATGAGGACCAGCCCCATGCAGTCGACCACCAGACGGCCGGGCAGTCCGAAGAGGTCACCGCTGTGGAGCATCCAGAAGGTCTTGAAGAGGGTGGTCTGATTGACGTAGCCTTCGGGAGTCCGGACCGGACGTTCCTCGAACCGATAGTCGGGCGCTACTGCCTCATAGAGCGTCGAGCGGGTCATCACGACGATAGTGTCCCCGCCGCGCAGCGCCACGTCGCTGATGCGCTCGTCGTTGCCTGGCAGGAGGAGCGCCTCCCACGCGTGCGTGTTATTATTATAGGTGTAGGCATCGTAGAGACCCGCGCACCAGAGGCGGCCGTCGCCTGTCCGGACGACGTCGGTGATCTTGCGGTTGTCGATGCCTGGGGTGATGCCGGTGTTGAAGTCCTGCCATTCACCGAACTGCAGGTCGGTGAGCCAGCAACCCGCTCCGCCCCATGCCAGCAGCGGAGCATTGAGTTCCGCGCTCATCGCGCTGTCGAGCGGTAGGGTGCCGCGCAGGATGCCCTGGTTCCAGTCTTTGATATGATATGCTTCGGGGAGCCACCAGCGTGAGACCTCGCAATTACTGAGTAGCTGGCGATGGTTCATTACGATGCCGCTGAAGCAGAAGAGCAGGATGAAAATGGAGAAGAAGAGGCCTACCCACTTGTGCCATGCGCGCCAGCTGAGTCCTTTGCGCTTCTTGCGTGACGATTCTTTCGTATCTTCGTTCATGTTTATAAAATGCTGTAAACTAAACGACTGAGACACCTTAACACTACTCGTCTCGAGTCATTTTGCGCTGCAAAGGTATGCATTTTCCGTCGGCTGTGCAATACCCAAAAGTGGTGATTTAAACGAAGAAGACTGCAGTTCTCTGTTACGAAAACTGCAGTCTTTGATAGTCCTTGTAGGATTGGATGGATCAATATCCGAAGATGTCTTCGGTCTTGAGTGTCTTGATGGGGCCCATTGCCTTGAGGCAGTCGTGGTTGATCTGCTTGGGGTCACCCAGCACGCAGATGCTGTAGTGATGACCCTTGACCTGCTGCTGCTGGAACTGGATGAGGTCCTGCAGCGTGAGTGACTGCACGCCGTCGAAGACGGTCTTGCGGGGATCCTCCTGAAGGTCGAACTCCTCCATCTGGTTCAGGTAGCTCCAGAGGACGTCGGCACGGGTGGTGCGCTCGGTGCGCAGGCGTCCGATGAGGGCGTTCTTGGCATTCTCGAAGGCTGCCTCCGATTCGGGCATGTCCTCGATGATCTCGTTGAAGTGATGGATGGCCTCAGGCAGCTTGTCGTTCTGGGTGATGATGTGCGCCATGAAGTTGTAGGTGTTCTGATGGTAAGTGGGCGCGAAGAAGTTGGCCCAGGCATTGTAGGCGAGGCCGCGGGTCTCGCGCATCTCCTGGAAGACGATGGCATTCATCGAACCACCGAAGTACTCGTTGTAGAGCTGGCGGACAGGCTCGAGGGCGGCGTCGTAGGGCATGCCCAGATTGGTGATCTGGCGCAGGTAGGTGTTGTTGGCAATGTAGGGAGCCTCATAGACCACGTTGCTCTCGGTGGGGAGCATGGTGAAGACCTGGTTGGCGGGGCAGTCGGCGAGCTCAGCTGCAACGTGGTGGTCGGCAGCGATGAGAGCGCTGACGTCGGCAGGCTCGGAGGGACCGTAATAGGCGACGATATGCTTCTGGCCGAGCAGGGCATGGAGGCGGTCGACGAGCTGCTGGGCAGTGACCTTCTGGAGCTCGGCATCGCTCAGCGTGGTGGCACGGACATAGTCAGGACCATACGAAGCATAGGAGATGAGGTGGCTGTTGCATGAACCCTGCGAGAGCTTGCGGTCGGCACGGCTCTTGAGGATGGCCTGGCCGAAGGCGGCGAATACCTCGTCGTTGGGCTGTGCATCGCTGAGCACCTTGTCGACGAGCTGGAGGGTAGGTTCGAGGTTCTCGTCGAGGCCGCTCACCGAGACGTAGAAGCGGCGGTCGCTGCATTGGATATTGAATTCGCTGCCCAGGGCATAGAATGCCGACTGTACCTGCTCGGGCGTCATGTCGGAGGTGCCGATATAGCCGGCATATTCGCCTACCAGAGGCAGCAGCTTGTCGGCATTGTCGCCCATCTCATAGATATAATAGAGGTGGAAGAGCTCGTTGGTCACGTTCTTGTGGCTGAGCAGCTCCAGGCCATTGGCTGTCGTGGTGTGCTGGATGGCCTCATTGTAGTCGACGAAGACCGGCTCGATGGGGGCGGGCTTGTTGGCCTCGATGTCGGCGAGGAATGCCGACTTGGCATCACGGTTGGCCTGCACTGGAGTGATCTCGGGCTTGTCGATGCGCTGGATGTCCGGGTCAGGACCCTGACGCTTGTTGCAGTAGACGTAGTTCTGGGCGGTGAGGTGGCGCTGCACGAACTCCATGATCTCCTGCTTGGTGATCTGCGACTCGCGGTCGAGGGTGTGGACGGCGTGAGCCCAGTCCTCGCTGTTGATGAAGGCGTCGACCAGCATCATGGCGCGATGCTCGTTGCTCTCGAGGGCGCGCTGGTGGTTGAGCTTCTGCTCGATGAGTACCGAGTGCAGGAGCTGCTCGTCCCAGTCGCCGTCAGCCAGCTTCTGCACCTCGTCGAGGATCAGCTGGCGCACGGAGTCGAGCGGCTGGCCTGGCAGAGGCATGCCGTAGGCGATGAGGATGGTGTAGTCACGCATGGCATCTGCCTCGATGCCGGCGGCGAGCACACGCTGCTGCTGGTTGAGGTCGAGGTCAATGAGTCCGGCGGTGCCATTCGACAGCAGTCCGCTGACCAGGTTGAGGGTGTCCTGCTGGTCCGATGCGGCGCCTTCGAAGCGCCAGCCCAGCATCACGTTCTCGGCCTCCTGGCCCCATACCTCCTTCATGGGGGGCTCGGTGATGGCGGGCGGGGCAGGGAAGGTGAGCTGGTCGGGGCAGTCGGTGTAGCCCTCCTTGGCATGCCAGTCGCCGAAGTAGTGCTCGATGGTGGCTACCATCTGGTCAGGGTCGAAGTCGCCCGAGAGGGCGATGACGACGTTGCCGGGCACGTACCACTTGTCGAAGTAGTTCTGGATGTTGACCAGCGAGGGGTTCTTGAGGTGCTCCTGGGTGCCGATGGTGGTCTGGGTGCCGTAGGGGTGGGTGGGGAAGAGGAGGAGCGAGAGTGCCTCGAACTCCTTCGACATGTCGCGGGTCATGGACATGTTCTTCTCCTCATAGACGGCCTCGAGCTCGGTGTGGAACAGGCGGAAGACGGGGTCCTTGAAGCGGTCGGACTGGATGCGTGCCCAGTTCTCGACCTGGTTGGCGGGGATGTCCTCCTGATAGCAGGTCACGTCGTTCGAGGTGAAGGCGTTCGAGCCGTTGGCGCCGATCATCGCCATCATCTTGTCGTACTCATTGGGGATGGCATACTGCGAGGCTACGCCCGAGATGGAGTCGATGACGTGGTAGGCAGCCTTGCGCTCCTGTGGGTCGGTGAGCAGGCGATATTGCTCGAAGAGCGTGGTGATGGTGTCGAGCAATGGACGCTCAGCGGCATAGTCCTGCGTGCCGAACGACGAGGTGCCCTTGAACATCAGGTGCTCCAGGTAGTGGGCGAGGCCGGTGGTCTCGGCAGGATCGTTCTTCGAACCGGTGCGGACAGCGATGTAGGTCTGGATACGAGGCTGCTCGTGGTTGACGGTCATGCTGACGGTCAGTCCGTTACTGAGTCGGTAGGTCTGGACGTTCATCGGATCGCCGGGGACGGTGGCATAGTCGAAACTGCCTTGCTTGACGCAGCTGGCAAGTGACATGCTGCAGATGGCGGCGAGAACGAGCAGACAATGGTTGATAACTCGTTTCATTTTGGTTGATAACTTTGTTTATTGGTTGATGTTTGTTGATATCTTGGTTGATTCTACTGGATGATGACGGTTTTCAACATCGAACTGTTGAAAACCTGGTTGGCAACGTCGTGTATAAGTTCGGGAGTTACCGACATGATGCGCTGGATGGTCTCGTCGAGGCTTTCGACGCGTCCCCGACGCAGCAGATTCTTGGCCAGGGCGATGGCATTGTTCTCCAGGTTCGCCATGCCGACGCCGAGCTGTCCGCAGAGCTGCTTCTGGGCACAGGCGAGCTGTCGGGGCGAGAGTCCCTCGTCGCATAGCAGCTGCAGCTGGTGATGGCAGAGGCGCAGGCAACGCTCCACATCCTCATGGTCGCAGCCGAAGTAGATGCCGAAGTAGCCTGCATCGGTGTAGTTGGTGACGCTCGACTCGACGGTGTAGACCAGTCCGCGGCGTTCGCGTAGTTCCAGTCCCAGACGGCTGTTCATGCAGGGTCCGCCGAGGATGTTGTTGGCCAGAGCCAGCGCTGCGGCATTGGGATGACCGATGGGGTAGGAGAGGCTGCCCAGCAGGACGTGCGACTGGTGGGTGTCGCGGTGGAGGACGATGGGGTGTGACGGTTCACGTGACGGTTCACGGTTCACAATGCACGATGCACGATTGTTACCTCCGTCATCCGATACATTCAATCGTGCATTGTGCATTGTGCATCGTGCATCATCTTTAAGTTCCGGGTCCAGGAAGCGCTCGAGGGCCTTGACCACACGGTCAAAGCTCGTCTTGCCTTGATGGAAGAAGACCATGCGGCTGGGCAGATAGTGCTGTCGGATGAAGTCCATGCACAGGTCATGGTCGAAGGTGCGCACCGTCTCCTCGTTGCCCAGGATGTTGTGGCCGAGCGGGTGCTGATTGAAGAGCAGGTTCTCGAATTCGTCGTAGATCAGTTCGGAGGGGGTGTCGCGGTACGACATGATTTCGTCTATCACCACCTCGCGCTCCTTCTCCAGTTCGTGCTGGGGGGCAGTGGGGTGAAACAGCAGGTCGCACAGCAGTTCGCAGGCGCGCGGGAAGTCGTGGTTGAGGCCGATGGCATAGTAGGTGGTCTCCTCTTTGGTCGTGAAGGCGTTGAGTTCGCCGCCTACACTCTCCATGCGGTTGTTGATGTGCCAGGAGTCGCGCTTCAGTGTCCCTTTGAAGAGGATGTGCTCCACGAAGTGTGCCATTCCGTAGCGTTCGGGCGTCGTCTCGTCGCGCGTGCCGCAATCTACCATGAAGCCACAGTACATGACGGGCGAATCGACGGAGCGATGCACCACGCGGATGCCGCAAGGCAGCGTCATGGTATGATAATGTGGATTGGATAGGGGTCTATTTGCCATTTAATCTTTGAATTTCGGTCTAAATCGCGGCAAATTTACGAAAAAGTTACGAGAAAATGTACAACCTATTGATATTTTCCGTATTTTTGCAGCGCATTCTGTGCGATTTGTCAAACGCAAATGTTATTTTGTCACCTATTTAACAGATTTATACCATCATGTTACTCCAAGTTCCCTTCCTCGGCATCATCGGCATGCAGGAGATTCTGCTCATCGCTGTAGTTATCCTCATCTTCTTCGGCGGCAAGAAGATCCCTGAGCTCATGCGCGGCCTCGGTTCGGGTGTCAAGAGCTTCAAGGAGGGTATGAAGGAGGGCATGCCCGAAGATGATAAGAAGGAGGCCCAGCAGAAGACCGAAGAGAAGAAGGAGGAGAAGTAAGTCCCTCTTCCGCCCTCTCTGGCCAGAGTGTGGTCAGTCAACCGGACAGGTCGAAATTATTTGTGCCCATATGTGGTTCAAAAAGTCAGGGATCACCAATATCCACCAATATCACACAAATAAAAAGTTATTAATGACAGATTAATGGCCATAGGCGAACATTAACGTCAAAAATCGTCCCCCGACCGCAATAATCCGCCCAAAAATTTGGACGGATTGATTTTTTTTCGTATCTTTGCCGCGCGGAGTAATGCCACTTCGTGATGAATAATATTTATCTAATCGGAACGACAATGCAAATTACATCGATGAATCCTGCGCAGATGGCGGTATTAGAGTCATTCGCCAGTGTCAATAGCAGTGAAGAACTTGCAGCGCTTATGAAAGTGCTCAAGAAGTTCTATGCTGACCGGCTGAAGCGTGAGATGGAGCGTCTTTGGGACAATGGTACTCTGGATCAGAAGCAGTTAGACCAGTTGCGAGACGAACATCTGCGAACTCCTTATCGTCAATAATTATGCAACGTCATGTAGTCATTGATACTAACAGCCTTCTCCAGATACTTGGAGCACATAGTAAGTTTCTGGATGAGGAATTTGTACTCTGTATTTCTAATGACATCCTGTTGGAATACGAGGAAATACTAAAGGCGAAAGCTTCGCCTTTAGCAGCAGACCTTTTCCTGAAGACCATAGTTCATTCTCAGAATGTGTTGCGAAAAGACCCTTATTATCGACTGAATCTGATATCCAGTGATCCCGATGATAACAAATTCGTAGATTGTGCGTTCGCTTGTCAAGCCGAATACGTCGTTACAGATGATACACATTTCAGTATATTGAAGACCATACCTTTCCCCGTAATATTCGTCAAGAGTCTTGACAAATTTTGTGAAGATTATCCAGATGCCCATTCATCGCTCATATGTGATGATAGTGAGATATAACGAATATCGATTACGGAAAGCCCGGATCTCACCGTCATCCATCCCTCCTGCCATCACACTTTCCTCCCATCCTTGTTCGAAAAATCATCTGTGTCCATTTGTGGTTCAAAAAGTACGGGACCACCAATATCCACCAATATCACACAAATAAAAAGTTATTAATGACAGATTAATGGCCATAGGCGAACATTAACGTCAAAAATCGTCCCCCGACCGCAATAATCCGCCCAAAAATTTGGACGGATCAATTTTTTTCGTATCTTTGCCGCGCGGAAAGAAGTCGTTCGCTCCCCTCTGGTGACAGAATCGGCGTACGCCCCGACCTCCGCCCGCCCCGACGGCCGCACAGTATGGCTGCCCGAGGGACAGGATCCCGCTGAGACTCATCAGCGCCGACCGAACCACATAACATACTGATAGCATCTACTATTATTTTGCGTTCACCGGAAAAGCCTCGGAAACTTCATCTGGAAATAAACGCCAATAATAATGGTCGGTAACCACGGATGACCCACAGCATCTGCCTCGAAGCCTCGTGCTTCGAGGTGGATACCGTTAGGGAACAACCCACGGATACCTATATCATACAATCAAAAAGTAGCCGATGCCTACACCTCCTCTGTGGGGTGTGGGCCTCCAAGCACCTCCAACAACTTATGATTGTATGCAGGTTTCCATTCCGAGGCTGCCTGGGTGAACGCATAAGAAGTCCTGAAGCTCACACTTCACTTTTTCTGTATGCACATGTCTATACCCGTTTGAAGAACACACGATAAGGGTGATGCTGAATCCATAATTTTGAAGGGAAGAGAAGATACGCTTGATTATTCTGGCCTGACAATTTATTTGGGAAAAATAGTTGAGAATGAACTTCATCTTTCTGTCGGTCAAATGTTAAGATGGGCAATGGGTATTGATATGCCAACGTACTACAATAAGTATTGTGGAAAGAAGAAGTCATTAAAAATAAGATCTGGTTCTACTACTGTGGACTTGAACCAATCGATATCTACATCTTCTAATGAAACTAGACAGAAAGGAATTCCTATGGGAACCCTTCTGCGTACATACGAAAATATGTTTCACTATCCAGAAGAATTCTACCCTGAACCAGATTCGGATAGACTTCATGAACTTAGCAGCGAATTGTTGAAATTCTTGAAGAATTTCAGTCAGAAGTATCGTAATCCAGCTGGGCATCTTGATATTGATAGCAAACGTACTTATGAAGGTGCAAGTCTGGAATTCCAGAAGTTCCTCGATAAGTACATTAAGCAACTGTATGAAATCAAGTCTGAGTTGAATGGTTCAGAAGCCCTACTATTCTGATTAGTATTTTCAAAAGCGTTGAATAACTTATGACCAAACTCGAAACCCTCTATACCAGCATCAAGGGGCTGCAGGACTTGGGTTTGCCGCTGAACGAGCAGACGCTGAAGGCGGTGGACGAACTGGAGGAGCAGCTCATTAAGAAGGAGATACTGCCCGCCATGTCGAAGGACATCGAGCCGCTACTTTCGCAGATACAGCGAGAGTTGGTGCTCGTCGTGGAGTATAAGCCAGGTACGCCCATCAGCGTGGCATTGAGTCGCAAGGCGAAGATCAGTGAGATAGTCGATGCCAAGCGTCTCGACATCGACCCGAAGGTGGAGCATCGTCAGACGGGACCGAAGCAGGCACATCAGCCGAAACGTCAGCCTAAGACGGGTCTCTGTGTCTTCCGCCCCGATGGCTCCTTCATCCAGGAATCTTCAGCCAGCTACACGATGGTGAAGGCCATCACCGAGGCAGGCTTGCTCCGCGTCCGTAACCTCGGTCTCACCCTTTGCAAGGTGCCTCTCGTCTCCACCTCCCTTGACGACAAGTACAGCGGAGCGCAGCATCAAGCTGCTCCCGGCCTCTACGTCATCACCCACTGCAATACTGCAGACAAGAAGAAGCTCCTCGACCGCATCAACACGGCACTCCATCTCGATTGGAGGGTGGAGATCGTGAAGTAAGTTGTCCTCAAGTTCTGCTTACGGTACTTTCCAGGGCGGATTCGGGGTGGATGGGTGGATTTGTTTTGAAACTTTTAAAAAGTTTAGACAAAAATGCCAAAATGCTGATTATCAGCTGGCTATTATTGGAGGCAAAGAAAAAAGGTGGATTCCTAATCCACCCAACTCCACCCAATCCACCCTGACCCAGTCTAACCCCACTTCATTCGGTCATGCCAAGGAAAGAACGGATGCTGCTGCGCTGGTTTCTATCCATTCTCAGTTTCTAGTTATTCATTGACAGGGGACCTGTCCCGTCCTTCCTTAACTAGAAACTCAGAAATCATAGAAACTTCGTGTTCGCTCCGATGGCGCAATTTCCCCTTGGGGACTGTCCCCTTTCGCAAATTGCGCCATGCGTTAGGACATTAAGGGACAGCTTGAGGCATCTGCTGAGGTGGAAAGTGGTGGGAAGTGGTGGATTGTGGTGGATTGGTTTTTAAACTTTCTAAAAGTTTAGGCAAAAATGCCCAAATGCTTATTATCAGCAGGCTATTATTTTCGCACAAAAAAAGTTTGGAAACAAACCCACCACAATCCACCACACCCCACCACAATCCACCACCATCCACCACCATCCGTCGGGGCAAGGAGACAGAGCAGACCTCTCCCGTTCTTGGATGGCAAAAGATCGTGTTTGGCCCGAAAGAAGCCGAACTTTTTGCAAATTGGGGGTGCTACGACCGCGGCACTCCGATTTGCTGCACGAAACGGGAGTGCTTCGCCCGCGGCACTCCCGTTTGCTGCACGAAATGGGAGTGCTTCGCTCGTTTCACTCCCATTTGCTGTACGAAACGGGAGTGCTTCGCCCGCGGCACTCCGAAATGCTGTACGAAACGGGAGTGCTTCGCCCGCGGCACTCCGAAATGCTGCACGAAATGGGAGTGCTTCACCCGCGGCACTCCGAAATGCTGCACGAAATGGGAGTGCTTCGCCCGCGGCACTCCGA
>R14__coassemble_851_pt1 | contig 18016 bp, 10 predicted proteins | sample R14__metabat2_high_PE_017 | metagenome-assembled genome bin R14 | reverse complement strand
GACAATATGTGTTTCATATTGTGGTTAATGCGGCTGTAGCCGCGGTTAATGCGGCGGTGCCGCGGTTAAGGGGAGGGTTGGGACGGTGCAAAGATAGGGGATTTGGGTGAATTGTCCAAAAAATCGTGTTACAAAACTCTTCGGAGATGTAACAAGGGGCAATTTTGCGGCCGATAGAGAAGAATGTGACAGGAAAATTTGGAGATTTGGGGAAAATGGTGTATCTTTGCGGCATCAACCCCCTTTAACCGCGGCTTCAGCCGCATCCCCCCCCCATGACCCGCCTCCCCTACTATCTACTCTGCCTCGCCGTCCTATGCTACGCATGGGCAGTGCTCGCCTTACAACACTACGACCTGCTGTGGCAGATCCAGAACTTCAGTGACCTGCCCGATCCCGAGGCAAGCCTCGGATCACTACTGACGAGCCATCCCGGCGCCCTGCGCGAATGGGCGGGCGACTGGCTGACGCAGCTCTTCGGCTTGCCGCGGCTGGGCGCCACGGTGATGGTGGCGATGTGGGGACTCAGCGCCGTGGCGCTGATACGCGCCTTCCGCCTGGAGCGCGGCTGGATGCTGGCGGCACTGGTGCCCGTCCTGGCGCTGCTGGCGTCGATGACGCAGCTGGGCTACTGGATCTATTGCCTCAAGGCACCGAGCTACTGGTTCGGCCCGACACTGGGCCTGCTGACGGTGAGCCTGTGGCTGTGGGGCTTCAGCCGGATAAAGAGGAAGTGGCAGTCCTGGGCGGTGTGTTGCTGGATAGGATTGGGCTACGTCTGCCTGGGCTGGTACGCGACACTGGGCGCCCTCGTGGCGGCGACGGCGTACCGAGTGACGTTCATGATGGATGACTCCTGGTCCCCCACGGAGAAGCACGAGATGGGAGGGGCGGAGCTCATGGGCTGGCTGCTGACGCTGCTGACCATCTACCCGGGGCTCTGGATGCTCTACCGTCACCACGCAGCGACGCACTGGAGGGAGTCGCTCGAGTGGTATGGCTTCCACCACCTGACCAATCCCGAGGCGGAGGCTCCCCTGCTGGAGGCTTGCTTCTGGGTAATGGCGGTAGGCTTGGTGCTGCTGCCCGTGCTGGGCGCCGTGCAGCAGGGACAGCATGCACGCTACCTGAGGGCGCTGGCGTCGCGCAAGGCGAGCGTGAGGCTGCAGGCGAAGGAGAGCCGGGCTCACCTGCTGGGCATCGTGCTGGCTGCAGTGGCGCTGGCGGGTGCCAACATGCTGAACTACCGCAATGCCAACTTCCAGACGGAGCTGCGCATGCTGCGCCAGCTGGAGGAGGGCCGCTGGGAGGAGATGCTCGCCGAGATGAAGGGGCTGGAGCGCCGCCCCACCCGCGAGATGGTGCTGATGAAGGACGTGGCGCTGACGCAGCTGGGACGGCTGGGCGACGAGGCGTTCACCTACGACTGCCGCGGCGTGCGACCCCAGATGAACATCGACCTGCCCATCCACATGAACCACTCGGCGGGTCCGCTGATCTACTACTGGCTGGGACTGCCCAACTACGCCTTCATGTGGTGCCAGGAGGACCAGATAGAGTACGGTCTGTCGCCCTTCTTCCTGAAGCTGATGTACCGCTCGGCACGCGCCAATGGCGAGGAGGAGGCGGCACGCAAGTTCGAGGCAAGGCTGCGGAGGTCGCTCTGCTACCGCGACTACACGGTGAAAGACGGGGAACTGCGGCAGGTGCGCCGCCTGATGACGGGGCATGACGAGCTGACCAACGACCGCGGCTACTGCGAGATCTACCTGCTGCAACGGCTGAGCCACGAGCAATACGACACGGCGGAGGCGCAACAGCTGGCGGTGCACGAGGCGATGCTGATGCGCGACCGCGATGCCTTCAGCGTGGCGCTGGATCGCTACCGGATGCTGAGCGGCGACAGCCTGCCACTGCCCCGGCACTTCGAGGAGGCGAGGATGTACTATGAGATGACGGCGCCCAGCCCCCGCTACGAGGGCTACCTCGCGATGCTCAACGGACTGAGGGCGCAGGGGCTGAGCCGCGAGGCGATAGGCGAAAGGATGCGAAAGGACTATGGCAATACTTACTGGTGGTACTATGACTTCTACACGGACAACAAGAGCTATTGAGCAATGCCTGCTCGCCGGAGCCCTGCTGCTGACGGTAGCGGCATGCAGCGTGCATCACCCCGAGGTGCCTGCCTCGTACGACGTGACGACGGTGTGCGCCCCCCTCCTGCCCGACTATGCGGGGGTGACCATCCCGCCCAACCTGAGTCCGCTGAACTTCAGCGTGGCGGACGACAGCATCGAGGGATGCGTGGCGGTGCTGCAGGCGGGGACATTGACCCTGACGGCGGGCGAGGAGAAGGGGCACCGCGTGATCATTGACCCCGATGACTGGCACGACCTGGTCCGGGAGGCGGTGGGCGACAGCATCCACGTGACGCTCTACACCCGGAGGAACGGCTGCTGGCGGCTGCACCCTGCCTTCGGCATCGAGGTGGTGGCGGACAGCATTGACCCCTACGTCGCCTACCGCCGCATCCCTCCGTACAATACCTATGAGCGGATGCGCCTGTGCCAGCGCGAACTGCTGACGGGCAGGGAGTGGGAGTTCTACAACAACCAGATGCTCGATGCCCCACGGGGCGGCCACTGCGTGAACTGCCACGCGTTCCAGGCCTACCGGACGGAGAGAATGCAGTTTCACGTGCGCGAGGAGCTGGCGGGCACGGTATTGACCCACGGCAAGGAGGTGCGCAAGGTGCCGCTGCGCAATGAGGGCTCGCTGAGCGCGGGCGTCTATCCGTCGTGGCACCCGACGCTGCCGCTGGTGGCCTACTCCGAGAACCGCTCGTTCATGGAGTTCCATACGAACGGGCTGTGCAAGTCGGAGGTGCAGGACAGCGACAGCCGCCTGATGCTCTACGATGCCGACCACGACCGCATCGTAGAGATTGAGCCGGAGGAGGGACGGCTGGAGACCTTCCCGAGCTGGAGCCCGGACGGGAGGTGGCTGTACTACTGCTCGGCTCGCTTCGACTTCGACGAGACACGGTCGAGCGCGACGTCGGACGAGGTGCGCCGCCGCCGACAGCAGGAGGTCAACAGCCGCTACCGCGAGGTGCGCTACGACATCTGCCGTCGCCCGTTCGACCCTGATGCCTATGCCCGGGGGGTGGCGGGGGACTCGCCCTTCGGTCCTGCCGAGAGGGTGCTGGAGGCTTCGCTGGACAGCCTCTCGGCGACGCTGCCCCGCATCAGCCCCGACGGTCGGTGGCTGCTGACCTGCGTGGGCGACTATGGCGGCTTCCTGATCTATCACCCCGAGGCGGAACTGGCGGTGGTGGAGCTGGACGAGGTGGGGGGAACCGCCGGGAACCCCGTGGACGGGACCCGGATGCCGGTGCTCAGGAGGCTCGGCGCTGCCAATGCGCCCCTGTCGGCCGACAGCTATCACTCCTGGTCGAGCTCGGGTCGCTGGATCGTCTTCCAGAGCCGTCGCCGTGACGACAACTACACGCGCCTCTACGTGACTTACTTCGACCGCGAGGGAGGCGACCACAAGGCCTTCGAACTGCCTCAGGCGGATCCGGACTACGAACTGCGGAACATGGAGTCGTACAACCTCCCGGAGTTCGTGCTCGAGGAGGTCAGGCAGACTCCGGCTGACTTTGCCAAAGCAATATTCAATCAGTAAATACTATGCGACACCTACCATTGACCACCCTCGCGCTGGCTGCCACTCAGCTGGCGCTGGCCCAGAACCCGCTCATCACGGGACAGTTCACCGCTGACCCTACAGCCCGCGTCTTCGGCGACCGGCTGTACGTCTATCCCTCGCACGACATCCCGCCCTCGACGGCTCCGGGGGTGCGCCAGGACTGGTTCTGCATGGCGGACTACCACGTCTATTCGACCGACAACCTCGTGGACTGGACCGACCATGGCGTCATCCTGGACCAGAAGCAGGTGCCCTGGGGCAATCCTGATGCCTACTCGATGTGGGCGCCCGACTGCATCCAGGGCAAGGACGGTCGCTACTACTTCTACTTCCCGGACGCTCCGAAGGAGGGCAAGGGCTTCGGCGTGGGCGTTGCCATCAGCAACCGCCCGATGGGTCCCTTCCGCGCCGAGGAGCAGCTCATCGAGGGCATCCACGGCATCGACCCCTGCGTGCTGCAGGCGAGCGACGGAGGGAACTACATCTTCTGGGGCGGTGGCGGCCTCTGGATGGCGCGGCTCAGCGACGACCTGCTGTCGCTGGAGGGCGAGCCTCAGGAGGTGACTGGCCTGCCAGAGGGGTTCAAGGAGGGTCCCTTTGCCTTCGAACACGAGGGCAAGTACTACCTCACCTACCCCTGGGTGCGCTACAAGAAGGGGGAGAAGAATGCCTTCGGCGAGGTGGACGACAATCCGACGGAATGCCTCGCCTATGCGATGGCGGATGCCCCGATGGGACCGTACAGGTACGGGGGCGTGATTATGAAGGAGTCGCCTACCCACTGCTGGACCAACCACCACTCGATCGTGGAGTTCAGGGGGCAATGGTACCTCTTCTATCACCACAACGACTACTCCCCCACCTTCGACAAGAACCGCTCGATACGCTGCGACTCGCTCACGTTCAATGCCGACGGCTCCATCCAGGAGGTGAAGGCGACGCTGCGCGGCGTGGGCGTGACGGACGGACGCGGACTGGTGCAGATGGACCGCGGCACGCTCAGGGGCGGGGCGACAATCGGCTACCTGAACGAGAAGGTGCCCTTCGAGGGATGGAAGCTGACCTTGCCCCAGAGTGCATCGGCTGAATACGGCAACGTGCGGATGCCGGAAGGCGACTACGAGACGTGGGTGCGCATCGTGGACAATGAGGGCGAGGCAATGACTTTGCCCATCGGCAAGACGCAACTGAAGCTGAAGGTCTCGCCTCTGGAGAACGGCCTTGCCTCTCTGACATTGACCAACCAAGGCAAGCTGCCGGTCGACGTGGACTGGATCTGCCTCAATGCGAGGATGCCACAGCTGTCGCTGCCCAATCCGCTGGCCTGGGCGAATGGCAAGGGGGAGGTGAAGAACCTCCAGGAGTGGTCGCTGCGCCGTGAGGAGCTGTCGCAGCTGATACAGCAGCACGAGATCGGAACGATCCCCGAGGTGAAGCGTGAGCAGGTGGAGGCGCGGATGGCGGGCGACACGCTGCTGGTGACGGTACACGTGGGCGACTCGTGCCTGACGCTGTGGTCGGTGATCCAGTACCCTGAGGTGGGCGAGGCGCCCTATGCGCTGATGATCGGCTCGAGCCACAACTCATTGCCCAACGAACTCTTCGTGGGCCGTCCCATCGCGAGGATGGACTACCACGAGCGGCAGGTGAACGGCTACTCGCAGTTCCGCGGCGACCCGGAGCGCTCGCATTACGGCTTCGTGCACCTCTACCCCGAACTGATTGACAACGGTGCCTACGCGGAGTGGGCATGGGGCTTCCAGCGCCTGATGGACGGACTGGAGATACTGGGGCCCGAGGTGACGCGCATCGACGTGAAGCACATCGGCGTGACGGGCTGCTCGTATGCGGGCAAGATGGCGCTCTTCTGCGGTGCGTTCGACCCGCGCGTGGCGCTGACCATTGCCCAGGAACCGGGCGGTGGCGGTGCGGCTGCCTGGCGCGTGTCGCACACGCTGTCGGGAGTGGAGGACCTGGATCGTACGGACTTCCACTGGTTCAAGGAGTCGCTACGCGAGCAGTTCCATGGCGACCTGGTCTATACGCTGCCTGACGACCACCACGAGCTCTGCGCCCTGATCTGCCCGCGTGCCTTCCTGATGCTGGGCAATACCGACTACCGGTGGCTGGCGGATGAATCGGGCTACGTGTCGGTCAATGCGGCTCGGCGCGTCTGGGAGCGTCTGGGCGTGGGCGACCGCATGGGCTACAGCATCCTGGGCGGTCACCCGCACTGCCAGTTGCCTAAGGAGCAATATCCGGAGGTGGAGGCGTTCATCGACCGCTTCCTGCTCGGCAAGGAGGGGGTGGATACGAACGACATATCCATCGCGCCAGACTTCAAGGGAAAGGTGAAGCTGGAGGGATGGATAGGGGAATGAAATGAAAAAATGAAAGGAAATGAAAGAATGAAAGAATGAAAGAATGAAGGAATGAAAAAATGAAAGAATGAAGGAATGAAAAAATGAAAGAATGAAGGAATGAAAGAATGCCGGCTGCTACAGTGGGATTCACGCGAAGATGTGAAAGCACCTGTGTAGCAACCGGCAGAGTTCGTTATTTACTAAAGCAGAGCTCGTTGAGCTGACAGAGCGACTGGGATGGGACGTCTGACGAGAAGACGAGGAAGAGGGCGTGCTTGCCGTTGTAATACTTCATCGGCTCGACGGGGATGCGGACGTCGGAGGCAGTGGCCTGCTCCGCGCCTGAGAGACGGAGCGAACCGATGCGGACGCCGCCTTCGGCTTCGGAGGGACGGTCGATCAGGATGTCGATGCGCCCCTTGACCCCCTCGGGCAGGAGGTTGAGCACCAGCTTGAGACCCTTCTGGCCATAGGTGCGCGAGAGGTTGTAGTACTTGTAGCCGATGACGGAGCCTGCGGTATTGTGGACCATCGGGCAACGGTTGACCGAGAGGTCGTAAACGTCTGCCTCGCCATGGTATTGACCACGGATGATCTCGGTGTGCGAACCGGGATAGACCACGTTGGGATACTGCTGGTAGGCAGGTTCCGGGCCGGTCATGTAGCAGGCGATGCCTGCCGAATAGCGCTCGTAGGGGTCGAGGCCCTCAGTCATGAAGCCCTCGCTGGTGAACTCCGCCTCCGAGATGCGGACGTAGCCCGTGGGACCCTCCATCACCTCGACGTCGATGGGGGCGACCATCGCCTGACGCGAATACTCGCTGGTGCCCGCCTGACGGTGATAGAAGACCCACCACTGGCCGTTGATCTCACAGATCGAGCCGTGCGTGTTGCCATTGGGCGTGGCTGTGGCGATGACCGTGCCGTCGGGGCGACGCTCACGTCCACGACCGTCGATGATGGTGCCACCGTAGGTCCAGGGACCGAGGGGCGAATTGCTGTAGGCGTAGGCGAGGGTGTAGTTGGAGGATGGAAGACCGAACTCGCCGTCGTTGGTCGTACGGCTGTAGATGAAGACGTACTTGTCCTTGACTTTCCGGATAGACGATGCCTCATAGAAGCGGAAGGTCTGGTCCTCCTTGTAACCGGGGATGGTGCGGATGGGCTGCGTGCCGGGCTTGACGGTCGCCATGGTCGCGAGGTCGAGCTCGGCACTCCATGACTCGCCGAAGCCCCAATAGCCATAGGCGCGGCCATCGTCGTCGACAAAGGCTGCGGGATCGAAGCCGAAGGGACCTACGGTCTTGCGTGGATTATCGGCCTCCCAGTTGCAGACCTCGAAGGGGCCATCGGGACGACTGGAGCGGCAGACGAGGTTCGAACGCTCATCGCTCTGGACGTTGGGATAGAGGTAATAGACCTTCTGGCCGGCAGGATCGACGGTCTCGAGGACGTCGGGGGCATAGAGCACGTCGCCGATGCCGTCGGCATTGAGGAGATTGCCCTGGGCATCCTGCTTCGACTCGAAGATGACGCCGCCGGGCCGCCAGTGGCGGAGGTCATCGACCGAAGCGGACCAGACGACCTGGTCACGACCGCAGTAATACTGCTCGAGCATGTCGTGCGAGCCATAGACATAGACGCGGTACTGGCCCGGCTGGTCGGGATCCTCGAAGACGTAGGGCTCGCCGTCAGGAATGAACTCCCAGAGGGGGAGGTAGGGATTCTGGGCGTGGAGGGATTGCTGTGGATGCAGGGTGCACAAGGCACAATGCACGAGTAGGAGGAGGACGCCTCTGGTCCCCCTTAAGGGCGACACGGTGTCAGTGCCTACAGGTAGGGAGGATGGATTGGTATGTGACATGGGAATTATCAATTATTATTGCCCAAATACTGGAGTATCTGCACGAGGTCGGCTTCGCGGTTCCACTTGAGCTTACCCTCCTTGAGGAAGGCGGAGAAGGGCTTGCGACGGTCAGCGGGGAGCAATGATTCGATCGCCTTGCGGTTCATCTTGATGAGTTCGCCATCACGCAGCAGGTAGTAGGCCTGGCGAAGGGCGAGCGAACGGCCATCGGTGCGCAGGGGATAGAGCTCGGAGTGGAGCTCGTTGTTGCGGCCACGGAGGTTGAGACGTTGCTTCAGGAGGGCCGTGTTGATGTTGGCATTGCCATTCATGCCGTAACTGGTCTCGACGGTGTACATCGTCTCCCAATCGACGTAGATCTCCTCGACGAGGCTGAGCTCACGACCCGTCGATGCCTCGGTGACACGGGCGATGAGACGCACGGGACGAGTATCGACCAGGAGGTAGGTCGCCTCGCCCGTCTCGATGCGCTCGAGGTGAGGATAGGCGGCACGACGGATGTAGCCTGCCCCATCGATGACCTGCAGGAGGGGACCGTCGAAGTGGACGTTGATGCGGGCATGACTCGACACGGAATCGTTGACCCAGAGGGTGGCTTCCTGGAAGTCGTCGAAGAGATAGGGCCAGCTGGTGGTGCGCTCGGGGATTTGGGCGTGGAGGGGATGCAGGGTGCACAAGGCACAAGGCAGGATCAGGAGAAGGAGCCTCAAGGGAGAGGATGGACTACTGAGCAACATGGAAGTTATCAATTGAACAAGATGCGACGTCCACCTACGACGTAGATGCCGGGGGCTGTGGGCCGGGTGAGGCGGCGCCCCTGAAGGTCGTAGATGACCGAGGACAAGTCGGTGTCGGCAGGAAGAGTATGGAGCGCCTCGTCGTCGCCCGGATCGACGATGTCGTCAGCAGGACGGTAGAGGCGCAGTCCCTGGACGTGGAGCGAGCCGGTGGCGGTGTTGGTAAGGCGGATGTAGGGCGAGGGCGAAGCCAGGGTGACGGAGAGTTCCTTGGTGCCCTTGGAACCCGTGTAGCTCTCGAGGTCGGTGAAGGTGGAGCCGTCGTTCGAAGCCTGCACGGCGCCCTTCATGGAGCCTGTACGCGCCAGGTAGAAGTCGATGCGGGTGATGCCCGAGACGCAGTAGAAGGTGGCGTAGCCACTCTCCTTGGCCAACTGGAGCGAACCTACGTAGTCGGAGAGCGCCGTGCCGCCGCTCTCGACGGTGGCTGTAGGCCGGAAGGCACTGCCCTCGGAAAGGGTAATGGTGCCGTCGGCGAGGTAGGCATTGACCTGGTCGGCATTCGCCTCATTGAACCAGAAGTAGTCGGCATCCGTGCCGATGACGCACTGCTGGTCGTCGGGACTGACGGTGCCTCCTCCCCCACCTGCCCACGAGGGCACGTAGGCGTCGTTCTGGACGGGGTCGACCCCCTTGCCGTCACCGCCATCGACACGCTCGGTGGCTCCGCCATTGCTGATGGGCGTGCCGTCAGCGAAGCCCACGAGCGTGGACTGATACTGCTGCACCGCCTGGGTGAGCGACTGGATGACGGCATAGTTCTCGTCCTGGGCGGCATTGAGGAAGGTCCAGGTGAAGTCGCCATGGTTCATGCGACCGGCTCCGAGCCAGCCACGGACGATGGTGGGGACGTCGGCAGCCGCATCGAACTTCAGCTCGAGGTAGGTGGTGCGGGCAGCAAGGTCCGCCTCGGCATTGTACGAGGTGCCTCCGCTGTAGGCAGTGGCGGTGACCTCGGCGGCACGATTCCCGACGAGGACGGCATCCCATCGGCCATCGGTCTGCTGACCGTCGTAATACTGGAGCTTGCGGGGATTGACCACCTCGTTGCCGAATGCCTTGATCACGCCGCCAGCCTCACCTGAGAAGGTGCCTGAGCCCTCGGCATCAGTGCCCTGACAGGAGATGAGCATCGGGTACTTGCAGTTGCGGAAGTAGTTCTGCTCGACGAATGCCGAACCGCCCATGGTGACGCCCACGCCGTACTTGGAGTTGCCATCGAAGTAGTTGTTGTAGATGTGGAAGAACATCGTGCGGATGCGTGGATGACGCGAGTCGGAGTGGTCGAACCAGTTGTGGTGATAGGTGAGCCAGGAGGTGGTGTGCTCGCTCTTCATGCCGCCCAGCGAAGACTTGCCCGAGTCATAGAAGTGGCAATAGGAGACGGTGATGTCGTGCGAATCGTCCTTCACGTCGACGGTGCCATCGCCCTTCGCCTGGTCGCTGTCGCTGCCCGGCTGGCCGTAGAAGAAGTCCATGTTGTGGATCCAGACGTTGCTGTTGCCGGTGTCGAGCGAGAGGCAGTCGTCCATGCAGTACATGATGGCGAAGTTGCGGAACTCCGTGCCATGGCAGGCGCGGCAGAGGATGCCGAAACCATGCAGCGCAGCATCGTCGCCGATGCCCTCGAGGGTGATGGGCATCGGGGCATAGTCGTTCTTGCCCTTGACCTGCAGACCTTCGGCGGAGGAGCCGAACGAGTCCATGTCGGCAGCCTTGATAGTGCCGATGATGCGGATGGAGAGGGGCGTGGTGTCGTAGCCCTTCTGGTAGTAGTAGATGATGTCCTGGAGGCCGGTGGCGCGGGTGGTGCCGCCCTTGCTGCTGGTGATGACGTCGGTCGAGACGGTCTTGGCATTGTCCGCCCAGACATAGATCACCTTGGCGCCTGCCTTGAGCGTGCCATCATTCTGATAGGCTCCGATGCCCTCGTCCATGCCGACATGGGCAAAGCCAGAGCGGTCGTGCGACGTAGCGGTGAAGGGGTCGGTGGTCAATGCCTCGGCTGTCTGCTCAACGCCCCCCACGACGGGAACGATGCGGAAACGATAGTCGCCGGCACGGAGGCCTACGGCATCGGCACGCAGATAGCCGGGATACTGGCGCACGAGCTCGGGGTCAAGTGGCGTCCATGCCGACTGGTCGGCTGGAGCAATATATACATTATAGGTGGAGGCGCCCTCGACGGGAGCCCAGGTGACGTAGCCCGACTCGAACCAGCCGGTAGCTGGCTCCACGAGGGTCACTGCCGCCGAGGCGGAGAGGCTCAGGGCAAAGGCAAGGGTAGCAGCGAATAGAGAACGCATTGTTATAGTTAAAAGTTATAAGTTGAAAGCTGTTTCTTATTTTACAACGGAAATAGAACGGAAATTTTCCGGAAATAGAACGGAAATTGCTAATTGACCCACCATTTCCGTTGCTCCCTCTGCATTGTAAATTGTCCAATTGTAAAATTGTCCAATTGTAAAATTGTCCAATTGTCCAATTCACAGGCTCATCAGGAACGTCTCGCCCCAGCCGATGAGGAGGTCATGACCGGCGGGATTGAGGTGAGCGTGGTCGCCCACTGCCTGGAAGTACTGACGGCGGAACTCCTCGTCCTCGACGCGGATGCCGCTGGTGGCGGCAGCATCGAGATAGGGGAAGCCGTGACGCTGGCAAGCCTCGCGGATGATGCCCATCACGACGGGGAAGCCGGCATAGGCGACGTTCCAGGGCGAGACGAAGACGATCCTGGCCGTGGGGTACTTCTGACGCAAGCCGGCACAGAGATCCTCGACGTGCTCGCGGAAGGCAGCCAGCGAGTCGGCGCTCTCGGTGACGAAGTAGGCATCGTTGTGACCCGCCACGACGATGACGTAGTCGGCATCGTCGTCCATCTCGGTATAGCGAACGTAGAGTGCCTTGCCGAAGTTGCGGTTGGTGCGGTCGAAGGCGATGGCGCCGCCATTGCGGCCGTAATTCTTGTAGGTCATGCCATGACGGGCAGCTACCTTATAGTGCCAGGCGTTCTCGTAGGACTGACGATGGTTCTGGACGTAGCTGTCGCCCAGGATGCACACCTTCTTGCCCTGCAGCGGATCTGCCTTGAGCGGCTCGATGGTGATGGGGCCGGCATAGGGACTGAAGTCGCAGAGCAAGGCACCGTCGCGCAGGGTCAGCGGCAACGTCCGACCATCCTGCATGGCACGGTAGGCGACGACCTTCGTGCCATCGGCCAGCTTCACCGGCTTGACACCTTTGGCATTGGGCACGAAGCGCAGCGTCAATGCATGGTCGAAGAGCTGAGGGTCGAGATTGAGCGAGGGAGTGATGGTGAAGACGCCACGCTTCTGCTCGACCCGGAGCTGGATGGAGTCACGTTCGGTGACGTACTTCGAGACCTCGGCGAAGGTGTCGGTCCAGATGGTGTCGCCCTTGTAGGCGAGTTCGCGGTAGAAGTCCCAGAGCACCCAGGGCTCGGACCAGGTGTCCCAACCGGCATAGATGCCGTGGGTCATCGTCACGCCCCAGAGATGCCCGTCGATCTGCTGACGGAGCCACTGCTGGATGCTCTCGGCGGTGGCATGGCTATTGAACTGACCCAGTCCCAGCTGATACTCGCGGATGCCTACGCGACCCTGACTGCAGGCAGCCTTGACACGTTCGTCCCAAGCATTGTAGGGATAGATGAACGTCAGGGGGCGCTGGCCGGTGATGGCCTCGATGGCGGAGTCGTTGCGCAGGATCTCGGTCTGCAGTTCGGCGTCGCTGAGCCGAGTCAGGTTAGGGTGCGACCAGGAGTGGTTGCTAATCTCGTGACCACGCTCATGGAGTTCACGTACCTGCTGGGCGGTGAGGCGGGGCGAATAGTGATCTTCGAGGTCTCCGAGGAAGGCGCAGTTGATGGTGAACGTGCCATGCAGGCCGTAACGCTCCATGTGGGGGGCGATGAGGGTGTAGTCGTCCATCAGTCCGTCATCGTAGGTGAGGCTGATGGCGCAGGCGCGATCGCCCAGGAAACGGGCCACGGAGACCTGCTGAGCCGTGGCAGTGGCAACGGATGCCATGAGGAAGGTCGAAAGCAAGAAGGGATGTTTCATCGGATATCAAAGAGGGATCAATAGGTCTCCTCCCCGACCGGCTGCAGACGCGTGTAGGCCGAGAAGCGGCGATCGTGGATCTGATAGAGGGGCAGGTAGGGGAGCGACGTCTCGTCGTTGGGGAAGCGGAAACGCCACATGGGATGAGCGGCGTCCATGGCCTCCATAAACATGTTGAGACGACCGCGGCTGGTGGGCAGAGCGGGGATGTCGGCCGTGCTCTGGTAGGCGTCGGGCACACGCCCGTAGAAGTTGTCGGTGACGCGGATCAGTTCCTGCGGCGCTTCGCCCATGTCGGCGGCCATCAGCATCGGACCATAGAAGAACGAGTAGACGGAGGAATCGCCGGCAAGAGGTTCGAAGCGAATCGGATAGACGGTGGTGACGGTGACCTCATCGCCCTCACGCCACGAACGCTCACACATGATGTAGCCGTCGGCATAGTCTGCCTCGACCGACTCGCCATTGACCGCCACCTGATAACCTTTGCACCAGAAGGGCACACGCACGCACAGAGTGAATGCGCCACTGCCCTGCTCGATGGTGAAGGTCGCAGGACCCTCGTAGGGGAAGCCGCTCTGCAGCCTCAGCCGGATGCCGCGCTCCCTCCAGTCGAGGGTGGAGGTGATGGGCAGATTGACGTAGAGTCGCTGTCCGTCGGTGAAGTAGATCGACTCGACGTAGCGCTGGTGGCTCTCCATGCCCGTGCCTGTGCAGCACCAGAAGCATTCGGCATTGCGGCCAAAGGTCTTGAAGGTGCCGGGCTGCTGGGTGTGGAAGTAGGTGAAGTCGGCAGTCTCGGGGTAAATGGTGCCCATGATGTCGTTGACCAAAGCACGCTCCACATAGTCGGCATACCGGACATCGGGATGCAGGCGGAACAGCTCGTTCGAGAGCTTGATCATATTGTAGGTGCAGCAGGTCTCGCCCGCCTTGATGTCGAGCTCCTGGAGGAGCGAGTCGGGACCGTAGTTCCAGTGCTCGAAGCAGCCGGTGGTGCCGTTGCTGTAGGTGCGGTGATCGACCACCATCTGCCAGAAGTTGGAGGCTGCGAGCCAGTAGAGGCTGTCGCCCGTCAGCTCGAAGTCGCGTGCAGCGGTGAGGAACTGCGGGATGGTGGCGTTGCTGTGGTGCATGTTGTGGTAACGGTCGTGGTTGGGCGACTGACGCACGCGGTGCTGACTGAGACGCACGGGGTCGTTGAGCTGGTCACGACCCTCGGCAGCAGGCTGCAGCTTGCTCATCTGATGGAAGAAGCGGGCAGCCTCGAGGTGCTCGGGACGCTGGGTCAAGGCATAGAGGTTGAGCATCGACTCGCCGAAGCCGCCCACCTCCATGATGTCGAGGTTGGCGTTCCAGTCGATGCCGCGTTCGCGCAGGCTCTGCTCTCGTGCCACGATGTGGTCGCCGAAGCGCGTGGCCATCTGGAGTGCCTTGTCATTGCCCGTGAAGGTATAGGCATCGAGCAGGCCCTGCAGCAGCTTGTGGAGCGTGTAGTAGGGAGCCCAGCCGGTGCCCTGCGTCTCGCATTCGTCCAGCAGGTCCAGGCGGAAGGCAGTGATCAGTCCGGTGCCGAGGCGCTGCTGGCACTCCTCCATGCCATCGACTGCACGACCGACACGACGCAGCACCTCCTCGTCACCGGTCTGAGCGTAGAGCATCGACATGGCGGTGAGGTAGTGGCCCAGCGTGTGGCCCTTGATGTCCATCTCCTCCCAGGCGCCATAGGGCTCCAGGCCTTCGCGATGCTCCTCGTCGAGGAAGTAGTAGAGCAGGCGGTCCACGTCGAGCGAGAGGAGGAACGTGCTGTCCCACTGCTGGCGCGTCTGGAACTCGCTGGGCAGGAGGCGCACCTCACTGGCAGTGAACTGATGGAGAGGGTACTGAGGTTCGGCAGGAGACTGCGGCAGCGAACACGAAGTGAACAGGTGACAACCCAGCAGAAGTGCAGGAATCACAGGAAGGAGATGGTTCATAATCAATAAATTTTAGAACACAGATTGGTTTTAGAACACAGATTGGCTTTAGAACACAGATTGGTTTTAGAACACAGATTGGACAGATTGAACAGATAGGGACAGATTTTCTTGGACGACGATGACTGGACTAAAAATAATCTGTTCAAATCCATTCAATCTGTTCAATCTGCGTTCAATCTGTTGTTCCCTTCGGTCACGTCCGAGAGATGCAATCCACGTTCAATCTGCGTTCTGTTACATTCATAAAGCTTATTCGTGCACGTAGAGGTCCCAGCCGAGGTAGTTCTCGAGGGCATCCTGCAGGATCTCGACGGCATCGGTGCGGACGAGGGCGACATGGTGCTCGAAGGCGTTGTGGCAGATGTACTTCATCAGCTTCTGGAGGTTGTCGACCTTGGTGACAGCGATGCAGCCGTCCATGCCGTAGGGATCGTTGGTGAGCTCGCCCTTGCCGAGGTAAGCCTTGATGCAACCCTTGGTGTCGTCGGTCGAGATGCGGAAGAAGGTGAAGGGACCCTCAGCCACCTTGGCATAGACAGCGCCGAAGGTGCGTACCTTGCCGAGCGTACGGCCGAGGACGCCGAGAGGACCGAGCTTGAGGTCGTTGTGGCCGATGAAGCCACGGGCGAAGTTGCCGCAGTGGGTGCAGACGCACTTGTTGCGGTCCTGGGCGAAGTTGTTGTTCCAGTCAGCGAGGGCGGCAGGCTGCTGGGTGGCCAGGGTCAGCGCGTACATCGAGACGGCACCGGCGAGGTCGGTCTCGCAGGCAGCGGGGATGAGCTTGTCGGAGAGCATCGACATGGTGACGCAGGCAGCGCAGCCATAGTTCTGCTCGAGGCTGTCCCAGCACTGGATGGCGACGGCATCGACCTTCTCGCTCTCCATCCACTTCTCGACGGCGACGCCGAACTTGGCCTGGACGCGGAGCTTGTCCTGATACTGCTCAGGCACCTTGGCGTAGGCGGGGATGGTCTGGAGCTTCTCAAGGAACTTGGGGTCGTCGTCGGCCACCTTCTCGGCATTGTAGAGGATCTCCGAGAGGTCGACGGGGACGACGGTGATGCCGGCACGCTGCAGGAGCTTCTCGGAGGCGCGGCAGGTGTTGAAGCCGAGGGGACGGGTACCGATCTGACCGATGCGGCAGTGACGCAGACCGTTGACCACGCGGCAGACGCCAGCAAACTTCACGATGTCAGCCTTGACCAATGGGTCGTAGATGTCGTAGGTGTGGTAGGTGGTGTCGCTGAAGGGGATGCCGTACTGATAGAGGTTGTTGCAGACCGAGATCTTGCCGCAGAAGGCGTCACGGCGATGGTCGAGGTCGACCTTGTCGTTGTAGTCATCGTAGGCCTGTACGAGCACGGGCACGTTCAGGTTGGCCTCGCTGATGGCGTTGATGATGCCGATCTCGTAGCCGAAGTTGGGCAGGCAGACCAGGATGCCGTCGATGCGCTCGCGGTTCTCCTTGAACTGGGCAGCCACCTTGAGGCCGTCCTCACGGGTCTCGATGGAGGAGCTGCCGGTGACGGTGGCGTCCTCAGGAAGGATTACATACTCGTAGCCGCACTCATCCATGATGCGGAGGATCTCCTTGCGGACATCCTTGGCGAGCTCAGAATTGAAATAGGCACGTGTGCCGATGATGATGCCGAAGCACTGCTTTTTGGTTACTTTGTTCATTGTGTTTGGTTGGTATTTCTAATAGTTGGTATTTCTGTTTATTGCCCGATGACCATGTGGACGGCGCGGTGCCAGCCATCGACGAGCTTCTGGATGGAGGCGGCATCGGCCTGAGGCAGACGCGTCCAGCGGGAACGGCGCAACTGAGCCACCTCGTCGAAGTCGCGGTAGACGCCACGGCCCAGGACGTTCATGACGACAGCGCCCATGGCCGAAGCCTCCTCGACGTCCGAGCAGTTGACCGGCACGCCCAGCACGTCGGCCTGCATCTGCATCAGGGTGGCATTGCGGGTGGGACCGCCGTCGACACGCAGCTCCTTGAGATCGACGCCTGCCTGTTCGGTCATCGCCTTCACCAGATCGTTGATCTGGAGCGGGATGCTCTCGAGGGCGGCACGCAGCACGTGGTTGCGCGTCGTGGCGAGGCTCATGCCCACGATGGCGGCACGGGCATCGCCCTTCCACCACGGAGCGCCCAGGCCGGCGAAGGCGGGCACCAGATAGACGCCGCCATTGTCAGGCACGGCATTGGCGGCAGGTTCCACGTCGGCAGGCGACGAGATGAGCTGCAGCTGCTCCTCGAGCCACTTGAGCGTAGCGCCCGAGCAGTGGATATTGCCCTCGAAGCCGTAGAACGTCTTGCCCTGGGCAGCGAAAGCCACCGAGGTGACCAGGCCGGCAGGTGCCTTGCTGAACTGCTCGCCGATGTTGACCATGACGCTCGAACCGGTGCCGTAAGTGGCCTTGCCGTAGCCCTCGGTGAAGCACATCTGTCCAGCGAGGGCGCCGTGGCTGTCGCCCATCACGCCCACGATGGGGATGGGACGGGGCAGGATGCCCTCGATGGTGGTCTCGCCGAAGGTGGCGTCGCAGGGCTTGATGACAGGCAGCATCGACTGGGGAATGGTGAAGAGGCGGCAGAGCTCCTCGTCCCACTGCAGCGTGCGGATGTTCATCAGCAGCGTGCGGCTGGCGTTGGTCACGTCGATGGCGTGGCTCTCGCCGTGGGTGAGCTTCCAGATGAGCCAGCAGTCCATCGTGCCCAAGAGCAGATGGTCTGCCTCAGCCTCCTGGCGAGCACCAGGAACGTTGTCGAGCAGCCACTTGGCTCCGGAGCCGCTGAAGTAGGGGTCGATGAGCAGACCGCTGTGCTCCTGCACGAAGTCGCTGTAGCCCTCCGCCTTGAGCTGCTCGCAGAACTGCTGGCCGCGCAGGCATTGCCAGACGACGGCATGGGCGATGGGGCGACCGGTGAGACGGTTCCAGACCAGGACGGTCTCGCGCTGATTGGTGATGGCCATCGAGTAATCCGTATGGGCGAGGTCCTCGCCCTCGAGGAGTTCGCGGATGCCGGCGACGACGTTGTCATAAATCTCTTCAGCATCGTGCTCCACCCAGCCGGGCTGGGGGTAGTACTGCTGGTGTGCCTTATTGATACGGCGGGTCATCTGAAGCTGCTCGCTGAAGAGCATCAGCTTCGTCCCGCTCGTACTTTGGTCAATGGCTATGATTTTGTGCATGGGGGTGGGGGATTTTG
>R14__coassemble_842_pt1 | contig 18228 bp, 18 predicted proteins | sample R14__metabat2_high_PE_017 | metagenome-assembled genome bin R14 | reverse complement strand
GTGCATGAGGCATAAGGCGGCGTAGTCCCCGAGCTTGCCAGCCGCGCCCATCAGCAGAACATCGTCCCAGTGGTCAGTGAGGCCATCCGTCGTGCCGGCATCGAGCCTGCCGACCTCACCGCCATCGCCTTCACCCGCGGTCCAGGCCTCATGGGTTCGCTTCTGGTGGGGCTCTCCTTTGCCAAAGGTCTGGCTTCTGCGCTGCACATCCCCATGATAGAGGTCAATCACCTGCAGGGCCATGTCATGGCGCACTTCGTCATGGAGCCTGACGTCCCGAAGGAGGTTCCCACCTTCCCCTTCCTCTGCCTGCTCGTCTCGGGCGGCAACAGCCAGATCATCCGCGTCAACAGCTACAAGGACATGCAGGTCATCGGACAGACCATCGACGACGCTGCAGGCGAAGCTTTCGACAAGTGCGCCAAGGTGATGGGCATGGGCTACCCCGGCGGTCCCGTCATCAACCGTTATGCCAACGAGGGCGACCCCAAGCGCTTCCAGTTCGCCAAGCCACACATCCCCGGTCTCGACTATTCGTTCTCCGGACTGAAGACTTCGTTCCTCTACACGCTGCGCGATGCCATCAAGGAGAATCCCAACTTCATCGAGGAGAACAAGGCCGACCTCTGCGCCTCGCTGCAGAAGACCATCGTCGACATCCTGATGGATAAACTCAAGAAGGCAGTCAAGGAGACCGGCATCCGTCAGGTGGCATTGAGTGGCGGCGTATCAGCCAACAGTGGCGTGCGTGACGGCCTCAGCGCCCTCGGCGAGAAGTACGGATGGAAGGTCTTTCTGCCTCCGTTCAAGTTCACGACCGACAATGCTGCCATGATTGCCATCGTCGGTCACTACAAGTATCAGGACAAGGACTTCTGTCCGTTCGACGCTCCCGCCTTTGCTCGTGTGACGGACCGGTTCTGAATAGATTCAGAAAGTTATAAGTTAATAGTTAAAAGTTGATTGATATGCTGACCCTTCGACACATCCATCATTGTCATACGCAGCGCGTAGTCTTCGTGCTGGTGGCCATGCTTACTCTTTTGCTATTGACTACCGTCCAGGCGCAGTCACGCCGCCTGTTGCGAGCCGAGGATTCGCCAGCAGCTGCCTTCATGCGAGTCGACACTGCCTACATGGATTCCATCACCACCTACGACAATCAGGCGGCGAGCGTCACCGTGAGCGGCCATTCGTTCACAGGTCCTGGTCCTTTCACCGTCCACTTCCGTGCCGAGATGACGCGCAAGCCCGATTATTGCGCCTGGGTATTGTCCGACGACCCCAAGTTCCAGACGGTCATCGATCAGTTCCGCAGCCTCGAATACGACGACGTCACCTCGCTGCTCGACTACGAATTCGAGCAGCAAGGCACCCTCTACATCCATTTCACAGCCGACTTCTACGAAGGGGGCGACACACTCACCTACACCACCGCCGAGCCCTATCAGGTCACCATCTCCGAGTCTTTGCTCGAGGTGCCCAATCTCATCACGCCCGAATCGGAGACCAACCGCGTCTTCCTGGTCCGCTATCAGTCGCTCGTCACGTTCGAGATGTGGGTCTACAACCGCTGGGGTCAACAGATCTTCCATACCACCGATCCGAGCGAAGGGTGGGATGGCTCCTACAATGGCTCCACCGTCCCGACCGGCGCCTACTACTACACCATCAAGGCGGTGGGTACTGACGGCATCAACTATCGCAAGAAAGGCGCCATCAACGTGCTTCGCACCCGTACTCGCGGCAGCTCCTCGTCCGACTAACTTTTCACTTTTAACTTATAACTTTTAACTTGTAACTTTCACGAAGTGAACCGCTCCCATCTCGTCCTCCTTTTCTCTTCACTTATACTCCTTGCTTCAGCGCTCGTCTTCCTGTCCGCCACACGTTCACGTCACACCAAGCCCGAACTGCCCATCATGCAATCCTTCTCGGCAACGCCCCGTTTCGAGAACGAGCAGACCATCTTCGGACAAACCTATAACCTCAGCCGCTACGACCTCCATGAGCGCTACGAACGCGAACTGACCAACATCTGCTACACCCACAACACCACGCTCCTGACCCTCAAGCGCGCCAACCGCTATTTCCCCATCCTCGAACCTATCCTGCGCCAGGAAGGTGTCCCCACCGACTTCCTCTACCTCTGCTGCATCGAGTCGTCGCTCAACGTGCGTGCCAAGAGCCCTGCAGGAGCCTGCGGCCTCTGGCAGTTCATGTCCGAGACCGGCAAGCAGTATGGGCTGGTAATCAACGACGAGGTGGACGAACGCTACAATGTCGAGAAGTCCACCCATGCCGCCTGCCGCTACTTCAAGGATGCCTACGCCCGCTTCGGAGACTGGATGGCAGTCGCTGCCGCCTACAACGGTGGCATGGCGGGGCTGCGCAAGAAGCTCAATGACCAGCAGGCCGAGTCGCCCTTGGACCTGCTGCTGCCCGACGAGACCTCACGCTATATGTTCCGCATCATGGCCTACAAGGAACTCTTCAACGACCCCTACCGCTTCGGCTTCGTGCTCTACAGCGACCAGCTCTATCGCCCCATCCGCACCACCACCGTCACCGTCAGCAGCAGCATCCCCAGTCTCACCCGCTGGGCCAAGGAGCACGGCTTAAGCTACTACCTGCTCAAGGAATTCAATCCCTGGCTCCGTGCCGACAAGCTCACCTTCCGGAAAGGCACCCCCTCAAGCTACCAGATCAGCCTGCCAGTGAACGACGACCTCTACTACAATGCCAAGCAGACCCCGACCGTCTATGAGGACAACTGGGTGGTAGATAAATGATTCTCGGGTTCGCTCATTTGCGTACCGTAATCCAACCAGCAATCCTATGATCGATACACTCAACCAGCTGGACCATGAGCTCATGCTCTGGCTCAACTACGACGGCGGCACCTTGCAGGATGCCTTCTGGTATGCCATCAGCAACATGCCCTCATGGATTCCGTTCTACATCGTCATCCTCGGTGTCCTTGCCTATGGCCAGCGTCGAGAGGCGCATCCCTGGCGTCAGTATCTCACACTCCTGCTCTTCACCGCCCTCATCATCACCGCTGCCGACCATATATCATCGGGCATCATCAAGCCCTGGGTGCAGCGTCCCCGCCCCTCGCACCAGGAGGGCGTGATGGAGTTCCTGCACTACGTCCACGACTACCATGGAGGTGCCTTCGGATTCGTCTCGTCGCATGCAGCTGACACCTTCGCCCTTGCCACCTGGGTCTCGCTGCTCTTCCGCCGTCGTGCGGTGACTCTCACCCTGATACTCTACGCCGTGCTCAACTGCTATTCGCGCATCTACCTGGGCGTGCATTATCCGGGCGACATCCTCTGCGGCACAGCCCTGGGCATCCTATGCGGCTGGCTACTCTATCGTGTCTACGCGTGGACATGCCACAGGTGGCAGCTGCAGGTTCGACAGACCACCGACCCCCGGCTCATCATCCTCACCTTCTGGCTGACCCTAGGTATCATGCTGGGCTATGCCATCTTCCAGGCAATGGCATGATTCGTTTGACCACCGGCTATTGACAGTCGCAACGTTGTGATTCCAGCGTTGCGACTGTCTTTTTTATTGCCGCAACGTTGCGAACTGGTTGGTCAAGTGACGGGAAAGCGCTATCTTTGCACCGTCAAAACAACCAAAAACAACTCAAACGACTAATGATTATGATACAGATTTCCGCCTCCCGCACCCGCAATTTCGCACTCACCCTTCTGTTGATGCTTGCCGCAAGCACAACCCTCTTTGCCCAGAACCATCGGCACAGCCATGGTGACGTAGGCCGCAACCAGGCTCCATCGTATGGCGTATCGTTCCTCGACCAGGGCGAGAAGGTACCCGATGCACTGCTCTTCCTGCCTGCCCCTCCAGCCTTCGATTCCTCCGCCTTCACTGCCGACAGCATTGGCTATGTCGAGGCCAAGAAGCTGCGCGACACCGAGCGTGGCGAACAGGCAATCGATGATGCCAAGACGTCAATCAAATACTATATGAAGCGCTTCTCGCCTGCCGTAGGTCTGGAGCTGAATCCTGAGGATTACCCCGAGCTCGCCACCATGATGAAGGGTGTGGCTCAGGACGTCCGAGGTAGCATCCAGAATGCCAAGCACACCTACGCCCGCCAGCGTCCCTACCAGCACTTCCACGAGGGCACCCCAATCCCCGAGGATGAATGCGAAGACGACTTCACCTCCTATCCTTCAGGTCACACCGTACGCGGCTGGGCACTGGCCATGCTGCTCTCGAACGTCTTCCCCGAACACGCCTCCGAAATCATGAAGGTGGGCTATGAAATCGGTTACAGCCGCGTCATCGTAGGCTTCCACTATCTGAGCGATGTCGAGAATGCCCGCTATGCTGCCAGCGCCGGCTATACCTACCTCTGCAGCAAGGAGGCCTTCCAGCAGGCTCTCAAGTCCTGCCGTGCCGAGGCTCAGACTGCCGAACTGCTGGCCTGCCAGCAATAAATCGCAAATCAGCAAATTCGTAAATCAGTAAATCGGTAAATACAGACAATGCCTCCGCCACAACTATTTGTGGCGGAGGCATTGTCCGTTATTGTGTATTTTATAGATTGACTATCGCACCACCTGTGTGAACTCAGGGGCATCGCCATTGGCATAGGCAATGACGTAGATGGTCGATGTAGCCACCTGTCCGTCTTCGCTCTGCGACTCGTTGGTGAAGAGGTATTCGGTGCCTTCAGCCGTTGCACGCTGACCTACGCTGACGGGAGTGCCCAATGGCATAGGATACGTGCCGCAGGCTGCATCGTAAATCACGCGGACGGAATCGCTGACAGGCACCTGCTCGCTGAAGTCAGGCAGCTCCGCCTCTTCGCCCTCAAGGATACCAAGGTTGGTGAGGAATGCCTTGACCTCTGCCTCTGCCTTGCCCACACGTGCTGCACGGACGCCGTACCAAGCTGGTACGATAGCGCCGCCTGACGTCACTACCTCAATGCTGGTATTGCCGCCACTACCGAAGGTACAGAAGGGAATGACCACCTTGCCCTTCAGCTCCACCTGGCTCAGGAACGACTGCATGGGCAATGCCGGTATGCCGAACCATACGGGATAACCGATGTAGAGAGTGTCATAGTCCTCGACATTCTTCGTCAGCGGCAACAAGGTGGGCAGTGATTGGTTCTGCATCTCCTCCTGGCAGCGGGCGATGGTGGCGTTGAAGTCCCCCTCGTAAGGCTGCTCAGCCTCGATGCGCATCGTATCGGCTCCAGTCAGCTGCTGGAAGATCTGAGCCACCTGCTCGGTGGTACCTGTCTGTGAATAATAGACGATGAGTGAACGAGTGGCAGGCTCCTCGGCCTGCTTCTTCGTGCCGCAAGCCGTAAGGGCTGCGAGTGCACTGAGTGCTACAATTGCTTTCTTTTTCATGATGATATGGAGTATTTGGTTTGGAATGTATGTCACTAACGTCGCAGTCTGAACTCCGTCAGCTTGCCCAGATAGCGCAGCGAATAGATCAAAGGATTGAACGTGATGCCATGCTTGCGGAATGCCTTGCGATGATCGCTCAAGATCAGGGCATAGCTCTGCAGACCGCTGGTCGAGGCGCCTCCTGTGCGCATCGTCACCCAGTCCTCATGCACATACCTCGTCCGGATATGATGTATGTAGACCAGGCGCATCACGAACTCGAAGTCCGAAGCCACCTTCAGGTCCAGGTCGTAGTAGCCGTACTTCTCGTAGCACCAGCGCCGCACGTAGAAGGTCGGATGCGCCGGCATGTAGCCCATCCGGATGCGCCAGGGGCGGAACTTACGACTGCTGTAGTAGCGCACCGTGCGGGTAAGGTCGTCCGGCCGGACGTAGTGCACGTCGGCATACACCGCCTCGATGTCGGGATGTTCGCGATAAGTCCGGGCAATGGTGGCGAGCACCTCGTCCGACGAGTAGAAGTCGTCGCTGTTGAGCGTGCCTATCACGTCGCCCGTCGCCCGCTGGCACCCTCGGTTCAAGCCATCGTAGATGCCCTTGTCCGGGTTGCACTCCAGCTTCAGCCGGTCACCGAAACGCGGAGCATACTCCTCGACGATGGCCAGCGTGTCGTCAGTGCTGCCACCATCCTGCAGCAGCAGTTCGTAGTCCTGATAGGTCTGTGCAAGGATGCTGTCGAGCGTACTGCGTAGCGTGGCTGCGCTGTTGTAAGTAGCTGTTACTATCGAAATCTTCATTCTGTTGGTTCATTGACTGAACACCGCATCTTCATCGCGATACCTATCCGGGTCGGAATCAATCCGGCGATGTCAGAAGGTGCCAGGGGCAGGAAGCGCAGACAATGCCCGAAGGCAATGGCTGCCGTATCCAGTTTATGGCCCAGTTGATTGATAAATGTTTTCCTATTATACTTACCGAAATTTCCTCTGTCCAGAGGCACCTCGATGAGCCGGTCTGCCCATCGATAATCCTTCTGCCGCAACGTGAAGGGGAACCGCTCCGGCGACAAGCCCAGATAGGAGACCAGCGTCGCTCCCATTGCCATGAATGCCTCATAGTAGCCTATCTGATGCAGCAGCGACTCCAGCCGCTGACGGCCTGCGGGCGGATAGTGCAGCAGCAGGATTAGCAGATCGCATAGCTGTCGGAGCCCCACCCCCTCCATCAGCAGATGATTGAAGAGGTGCTTGAAGGTCATCACCAGTTCCCCCTCGGGAGGAAGCACGCGCACCATCATGTCGGTTATGTGACGAGTGACCGGCTCAACCTCCAATGCCTGGTCGATCATCCGGTCGAAATGCCGTTGATGCCGGCTGATGCCAAAAGTCTCCAGCCGATAGTGCATCTCGAAGCGCACGTCGCGATAGACGAACGAGTCATGCTTATCAGCGCGTTCCTCACCCTCGACCTTCACACTGAGCCGTTGCTCAATCAATGTCTTGGCATGCTGGAAGTCGCCCGCCGGCACATAGAAGTCCACGTCGCCTGCCTGACGTGCATCCGGATTCGGATAGAGAGCGCCGAGGGTCTGTCCCTTGACAATGCAGTAGCTGATCTGTTCTTGTTCCAGCACCTTGACCAAGTCTGCCATTGCGGCATTCACCACCGCATTCTGCTCGGTCTGCATCGCCGCCAGTCCGAACCATTGCAGCCGCATCCTGCGCTCTGGCCACAGTTCCTCAGGCAACCTCTGGACGCCATCAGCCACCACCCCGACTACAGTCTGCTCCTCAGCAAGGCTCACTATCGCCTTCCAGCCGATATCCTGTCTGAGGCACTCATCCGCCTGGGCATCGGAACCGATGCCCAGCCTCACGAGCGCCAGCAGCTGCTGTTGGGTCAAGGACAGATTCTTCATCAACGTCTACGCGCTACAGACTGATGCCATACGTCGTCCTAAAGTGCTCACGAATCTTCTCCCGATCGCCACCCGTCGCCTTCTTGATCTCGTAGATTTTGGCATCGACCAGACTACGGTACCACCAGCCCTGGATGAAGTGAAAGAGGAATCCCTCCTTGCCCTCCAGGAAACCGCCTCGCAGCACATAGCGATAGAGGAAATAGGCGAACGACCGCAGGAAAAGCGGCATCCGGTAATAACGGCTCTTGGTCCGATGCTTCCGCTGTGCCTGTTCACCCAGATGGAGCTGCTGTGACTCGCCCGACAGGGCATACTCCTCGTCCAGCGCCATCGCTGCCTCACGCTCGGCATAGCCTACATGCTTGCGGCAATAGTCCGACAGGTTGATCAATGAATGGTCGCAGAAGTCGTGCTCCATCACCATCGAACGGCCTTCGGTCAATGTGATGTGCTCGTCCATCAGCCGCGATTCGTAACGTCCCTTTCCACTGCGGAACAGTCGGAGGATGATGACAGGATAGACCCCATGCTTCATCCATCGCCCCATGAAGATGTGGCGGCGCTTCAGCTCCACGCCCGTCACCTCTAGGGGCAAGGAGGGCAGCCGTTGCTCCAATTCGGTGATGAGCTCAGGCAGCAGATATTCATCAGCATCGAGTCGGAGAATCCACTCCGTATCAATCGGGATATTGTCCAAAGCCCAGTTGAACTGCTCTGCCTGATTGCCCGGCCAGAGATGCGTCACGACCTCGGCGCCCAGGGTCCGGCAGATGTCGAGGGTGTCGTCGGTGCTGCCACTGTCCACCACGATTACACGCCTGGCTATCGGGGCGACGTTCTCGAGGCAGCGCCGGATGTGCAATGACTCGTTCTGGGTCAATATCAATGCCGTAATATCGAGCATAGCCATTACTTCGTGATTTCGCGTTTCTTGATAACCTTAGCCGGATTGCCACCCACCACGGTCCAGGGCTCCACGTCCTTGAAGACCGAAGCCGTGGCGCCGACCACGGCTCCCTGGCCCACGGTCACGCCCATGCCGATGAAGGCGCGGGCGCCGACCCAGCATTGGTCCTCGAGGACGATGGGGGCCATAATCAGCGCATGGCGTGGGTCGGTGATGTCATGACTGGCAGTACAGAGCCACGCTTCCTGCGACACAGTCGTGTTGGCCTTAATGACCACTGGAGCCGCATTGTAGCAGTTCACGCCGCTGGCGAGGCATGTATTCTCCTCCATCGTCAGGTTGGCGGGACAATAGACGCGCGCTGTGCTGTAGACGTGTGCCGTCGGATGAAGTTTGGCGCCGAACAGACGGAGCAGCCAGTTCTTCCACCTGCGGCCCACACTCCTCGGCAGCCAGCTGGCACCGACCGCCCACGTGATGCTCCACACGAGGCGGATCACCTTATGCTTCGTGCTGAAATGATTCTGATATTTCGACAGGTCGACTTGGGTATCATTCATATCAATAGACAATGCGCCACCTTATCAGATAGCCTCTCTAGTTAATCTTTGTATCCTTTGGACAGCTTCTCATACAGTGCCACGAACTTCCCAGCCACCGCCTCGCTCGTATATTCTGCTTCGACCAAGGCGCGGCCACGCTGCCCCATAGACTGGAGGTCGTCGTACGGCAGGGCAATGAACTGGCGCAGGGCTGCCACCAAGGGCTCGGTGCCAATCTCCGTCCACCAGCCGCAGTGGTGCGTCTCGAGCTCCTCCCAGGGGGTGCCCTGCGTGGTGATGACAGGCGTGCCGCTGGCAAGGGCCTCGGGGATGACGATGCCGAAGTTCTCGCTGTAGGTGGGCAGCACGAAGAGGTCCGCCTCGCGGTAGAGCTGCCACTTCTGGTCGCCAAACACGGGGCCGAGGAAGCGGAACATCTCCCCTACCCCCAGCCGCTCGGCCTGCTGCTTCAGCGCTGCCACATAGTCGGCTTCTCCCGGCCCTACCACCTTGACCGTATAGCCTGCAAGTTCCCCCCGCAGTGCAGCCACAGCCTCAATGAGGAAGGGCACGCCCTTCTTCTCATGCACGCGGCTCAGGAAGAGGAAGGTCCGTGTCCGCTGCCACGACTCCTTCATCCGTATCCGATCCATCTGCACGCAGTTCGGAATCACCACCACGTTCGGGTTCCACCCGAGCTGCAGCAGGTGCTCCCGCTCCATCTCCGACGTGGCATGAATCACGTCGCACACCTGCAGTCCCCTGCGCTGGAAGAGCCAGGTGGCAGGCAGCTTCTTCCAGCGGTGGCGACGGATTATCCAAGGTTCCAGCATCCCATGAATAGTGTAGACTACCTTATAACCTGCTTCCTTGGCCCAAATAGCAGTCATTGCACTCAGTGGCAACCAGCAGGAATTGGTATGGAACACATCTGGACGCAAGACGTCAAGCAATGCCCAAAATTTCTTCTTGCAATTATTCCATGGCAACCACTTGTTAGGGAGATAATGAACCGTACAGTTCTCCAGCCGCAACTCATCTTCTGACTGATGCGTCACAACATGCAGTTCACACCATTCGCCCAAATCACGCGTCAGCATCTGCATGTAGACGCCCACTCCACCCGAGGAATGGTCAATGCTGGGGACGTAATGGAGAACCTTCATGGAGCGAACTAAAAGATGCATTCTGGCTTATCACCGCCCGCGACAATCCACTCGTATAGGGACAGAGTCCTCCTCGCCACACTGCGATAATCGAAATTTTCACGAATCAGGTTGCTCGCTCTTCGTCCCATCTCCCTAAGTGCAACTTCGTCCATCCCCATTGCCTGACGAAGAGCGGTCTCTATATTCTGTGGGCTGAGCTCTACACACCAGCCTGTCTCCGTCTCGTTCAAAATAGTCCAAGGACAGTTGGTCGTCGTGACGACAGGCAGTCCGCACGACATTGCCTCGGCTATCACCATACCAAAGTTTTCGCTGTAAGAGGGCAGGCAGAACAACGAAGACTCACAGTATACACGATACTTGTCCTCCCCATAAACGGGACCGATAATCGATACGCGCTGCCCCATCCCCTTCTCTGCAATCTTCTTGCTTAAACTATGGATATAGTCTGTATCTCCGTTTCCCGCAATGACCAGGTTCCATCCAGGGAAATCATATACGGCTTTCTCCCAAGCCTCAAGGAGAATCTCTATGCCTTTCTTGATATGTATCCTCGACAGAAACAGGACTTGCTTCTTGGAGCTGAAGGAATTGCCACGATACTGATATTCATTGGTTTCTATTCCATTGGGAATTACCGATACGGGAGTAGAAATACCCAATTGCCGAATATGCTGAGCCTCCATATCTGCCGTGGCATAAACGCAGGCTGCCCTGTCAAGGTCACGCCGCTGATAGAGCCACATCGCCAGCCGCTTCTTCCATTTCTTCTGACTGAGGCTCCACGGCTCGAGCATCCCACGTGGAGAAACAAGGTATGGGATACCCTTCCGTCGTGCAATCTTTGCAATGGTGTGATAAGGCAATTCCCAGACACTCTGGAGATGTATCACATCGAACTGTTCACCCTCGATGAACGACTCCCATTCAGCGGAATGGCTATTCCGATCAAACACCTTCAGGGTCACAGTCGTGCCCTCGAGGGCATGAAGGTTCATATCCTCATCCCTCAATGTCATCAACGTGACATCTATCCCCTCTTCTGCCAATCCCTTCACGAGCATTGGCACGCTCCTGGACGGACCACCCTGTCGCAGGCTGATACTGGTAATGAAATGCAGAACCTTCATCAACTAAGCTTCGAAAGTGAGATGTCACTGATTATGAATTTGCGCTTCCCCGCATTGTCTGGAATATCCCTGACAATGTTTACGCTCAATGCAACTTTATCAGACAATAGCTTTCTTAAATCTCGCACGATACTATCGACCGATTCAGAACCGCCTTCTGCTCCTTCTTTCAACACGAAATCGACGTTGACAGAATAATTCTTTCCCTGACGTATCTGATAACAGTCGATGAAATCGCTATAATTGTCACAGATAGTCGTCAGAAAAGCCCCGTCCACATACGTTCCATCAGGCAGCCAAATGGCATCGCTTATTCTGCCCTTTACAAATTCCATTTTAGGGAATCCATCCGAAGACTCCTCCATAGTGTGGACAATCCGGCTCTTGTCTCCCAAGCGATACTTTATCAACGGGAATTCTTTCGTTTTCAATTCCGTAATCAGCACGTCTCCATATCCATGCTCGTCGGTCAGGATTTTACCGGTTCCATCGACGATATCGACATGCACATAATCGGAATTCACAGTAAGGAAATCCTCTTGTGGCTTCTGTACCGCAATATGTCCCATTTCGCAGCATCCATACTGATCCATCACCTGGCAATGGAATGCAGACTCGATCTTTCGCCGGACAATATCGGTCAATGGAGAAGAGGTGGACCAAACCAGTTTTATGCCCTGCACGTCGATATGGTTTCGGAGGACATAATCTGCTACGTGTTCCAAGGTGGCGCAATAGCCTACCATCCAGTGAATCCGCTTCTTCTTGACATCTGCCAAGAATCGTACTATATCGGACTCAGATATTGCCGTCGCCGAAAGGAAAGCGCGTCTGGTAGGCCACCACATCAAGGCATTGATGAGGCGCTCCTTGAATGTCGTCGGGACGCGGCGATGCAGAATGGCTTCATTATCTGCCGGTGACACTCCCCACCATCTCAGCGCTCTCCATCCGAGGACTTCGTAATGCACATGCTTCGACTTATAGACCTTGAGAGGGGTCCCGGTAGAACCACCCGTGGTACTGACGCCGAGATCAGAAACAGAATATTCGTCGGACACGAAGTCCTCTTTCCCATTTCGTATCATGTCCTTTTCGAGAATCGGAACCTGATTCCAATCCATTTCTGACTGAAGACAAGAGGGGCTGAATCCCAACGAATCGTAATAGTTCTTATAGAAGGGACAATGCTCGTAGGCATAGCGCACAATTGCGAACCTTTTTTCGATATCCTGCAAGTGCTTGTCGCCAGCGCCCATTTCCTCATAAGCCAACGATGCTTCATAGGCAGATTGGGACTCTGGCCGAAGCCACTTGTTCTTCAACCAGAATACGACGTTGCTAAAATGGGGTCTTTTCATTTTATCCATTCCGGGAACCTGCTTCGTATCGTGTCTGCAATGCTTTTAGCCTTATTGTCAGGATTGATATTTAAGGCTGCTATATAAGCATTTCTTGAATATTCCAGGTATTGAGCCTCCACTTTTATCATCGACTCCAGGATGTCGGCTAGTTGGCGATAATTTCCTTTCTTGAATTTTGCGCCGCAACGATAGTCATCTATCAGTTTGCTGCCGCCCATTCCATCGCTGATGACTAAGGGAGCACCACATTGTAGTGCATCATTCAATCTCATTCCCCAAGGCTCGTGACTGCCACACCCTACGTAGACTGAACAGTTTTCATACAAGGTCACCAATTCGGGCAAGGGCAAGAAGCCTAGAAACGAAACATTGCGCAACTGGCAATGAGACGCATAGCTTTTCATTCGTTTCAATAAGGGACCTTCTTGTGTAATATAGCATTTGTAGTCAATGCCCCTCTTTTCTAGTATGTTCAATGCCTTCAGCAATACCATGGGAGACCTGTGCCATTGGTGAATGCCAGTCAGAAGGATAGTAAAATTCTTCCAATGTGTGCTATTCCGTTCTATCAGTCGACTGTCTGGAATAGCCGGAGGATAATACCCACAAGGGACTATTTGAGATGGATTCCATCCATTTCTCTCCAGTCCGGCATTCTCGTTTCCTGAATAATTCAGTATAAACTCAGCAGCCTCGACATAGGGCCTAACCCTCTTCGGAAGTACAAATCTCAAATAGATTTCCTTGATCAGTCTTTTGGGATAAGGCTCCATATTGCACGGAGCTTCGGAACCGATGGCAACCTTGCATCCAGACTCATGTGCAGCTAGTATCATCTTCTGATACAAACCAGGAATCTGATAGACGCCGAAGAGATGATTCCAGTCACTCCTTGTCCGCAGGATTGACAAACCATCTTCATATGAATCCAGGTATGAGATTTTCATACCATGGAATTCATCCTCGGCAAAACCCGTCGTCGTTCGAATTCCGCATCCCCGATTGAATAGATAGACCTCCACTGGCACACCGAATGCTGTACCTAGCCCTCTGTAGAAGGCCAAAGTGGAACGACAATAGGAATGAGCCCAAACAGCAAGACCTTTCATCCTAAACTCTTATAATTCGTACCGAGCAACTTCCGATCAAGTAACTTCGAGACCATTACAGTCCCAAGCATACGCCATACTCGCCAAAATCGCTTGACAATATTATTAACCGGGAAATTTGCCGTCAGATATTGTGACTCTTTTCCCTTCTGAATCCATGATGGATGTGCCTTGTCTGCGAGCTTCGACCCCGCAAAATTATGCCCAGACATCTTGGCATCTTCGTGCAACCGCAATCCCCAGCAATATTGAGGTATACGGACAAACATTTCGCCCAGGGATATATATCTGTGCCATAGTTCAGTATCCATCATATAATGAAAGTCTTCGCGCAGCGAACCGATCTCCAGCAGCCGCCTGCGTCGCATGAAAGCACTTGGGCCTCCATTCGAGAAGAGGTGTTTCCGATTCCAAAATCCAGATTCTCTTTCGACTTTTCCTACGCGAATGACATTTCCATCCCTATTGAGCCAAAGGACATTCCCCAGGAACCATTGAATATTCGGATTCTTTTCGGCATAAGCTGCCACCATCGCCAATGTTCCTGGCAAATAGACATCGTCCGAATTGAGCCAGGTCACCACGTCGCCCGTGGCTCTCCGAAAACCTTGATTGATGGCATCACTTTGCCCGTTGTCCTTTTGTGATTGCCAATAGGTTATTTGCGATGAATACCTGCGGATGACATCCACGCTGCCATCAGTAGAACCTCCATCCATCACTATGATTTCCACTGCTTGATAATTCTGTCTGAGTACAGACAGAATTGCCTCTTCCAGGAATTGTCCTTGATTAAATGATGGAATAATTACAGATATCTTGATCATATCTACCTAAAGATCCTTCTGGAGCGCTTTCGCCGTGTCGGATACAAGTAATTTTCCCGAGGCATCGGTACAGTATGGGTGTCTCCGATTCCCCAATAGGGATTAGCAGGCGTATTCAGAGCCAGAAGTATCATCATAAAGGACGCAAAAAGAATTCTGTCCGCAAATGGTGAGAAGAAAATCTTCCATGTATATGACAACATCAGAAAAACCACAATACCCATCAGGCGCCTGTTCCTAAGCATGGTCCCGTTCTTCAGGCAAAGGAAAATCTGTGCGATGACAAACAGCCAGAAGGGTGCACTAAGTACACCCGAATATACCCACGCACCCAGGAAATAGGAATGTCCGGGCAACATATCCTCTTTCTCTTCACTCGAAACATAGTAACCATGCCGCATGAGATACCTTTCTCTATACCTGTTCTTGTCCTTTGCATAACTGCCATAACCCCATATTGGATTCTCAATAATCAGGTTAGACGAAATCACAAAGTCAAGTCGTCCTGATGCCAATCCGGCTTCAGTGTTCTTCTGCATCTCGTACTTGTTCTGAGCTTCTACGCCAAGAATTCCATTACTGGCTGCATACTCGTAAACATTAGATGCTATCAATGCGCCTACCCCCAAAGACAGGAATACACCCATAAATCGCTTCTTATACAACACCAACACATTATCTGGACTTTTTTTCTCAAGATGACCTATGTACAAGAGCATAACTACCGCAATGGTTGCGCTCAAGAAGATATTTCGACTGGAATGGAACAAACTCCAAACTGCAAAACCCTCAAGAAGCAAAAGGGAAATCTTCTTAAAATCATTATAATACAAAATTCCTGCCACTGCTATGAAAAGCACATCGTATGCATAAACTCGCCAGACGTCATACTCGAACTCCGAATCGTAGCTGCTGAACACATAGAACTGTATCAGACTTCCGATACCGACACCAATCCAATAGTATAGAATGCGTTTGGGACGGTCGTAGAATGCCCAATAGACGAAAGGAATGTCCAATATCAGGAATACGACGTTGAACGAACCTTTCAACGAATTCACGGTCGAGGAGCCATTGTATAAATCTGACACTATGACTGCGACAAGCCACAGTATGGCCAACTTGATGAACATCCTGACCTTCCCGTTCTTCAGACAACGCCACCAAGGGATGAGAAAGAGAGAGACCATTGCCAGCAACTCTGCCAGGGCAAAGGTTCCAAGGACCCTAACCTTGATTAGAGACAAGACTCCTACGAGGAAGACAAAGACGTCTTTTCGGCTTATGGAATTTGGCAAAAAAGAAAGCCTGGCTTTAGCTCTCATTATGGAACCGTAATGAACTTTTCATCTGTCCATGATACCCGTGCACGTGCCTTGCAGGATTCTTCCCAACTGGATCCGCGCTGAAACTGCCTGCAGCAGATAGACTCCCGACAGGACCAGCACCACCCCGGCTATTCCCCATCGTCCGCATAGAAGGTAGCAGAGCGGTATGCTGAAGCAGGCACAGATGACATAGATAATCATCTGTAGCAAAACCTTGCCAATGCCGTTTAGCAGAATCATATACATGTTGGAATAAGACAGCACTGACAGATACAGCATCATCGCAATAGCTATCGGCCATGTGATGCTGACACTGTCGCCCACCCAAATATGGAAAGCCCAGGGAGAGACCATCAAGAGCAGAACATTGATGGCGAGGAGGATCAGCCACGTCTTGACCAACTTGCGATGTATGCCCCTCATCCAATCGAAGTCTCGCTTGACATACGCCTCCGTGTAGGCTGACCAGAAAGGCGACAGAATGATATTGAATGCCATCTGAGTGATGGAGAAATATTTGTAGGCCACATTGTACTGGGTGACAGCCTCCGGTCCCAGCACTCGCGACAAGATGATGTTGACCATCTGGAAAATCAGCAGCATCGATATCTGGATGACGAAGAACTTGCCTCCCAGGCCGATGATGCTCCGAACCAGTCCGAAGTCCAGACTGGAAAGTGATGGCGAGAAATGACGATAGGGCTTGCGAAAAAGGAAAACAGAAACCGCAAAAAGAACCAGACAAGGGACCCAGGAGAGAGCGAAAGCTATGTATCGCATATTGCCTTGGGTCGTTAGTGTGAGAATATAAATCACCAATAGCGCCAATCCTTGTCCTGCGGTCGTAATCATTGCCGAAGCGGCTGGCTTCTGGTCAGCTGAGAGCATGATGCTGGCCACATTCAAGACGAAGCTGATGCACACGCCTATCAGCAACACTGATACGACACCCTGCAACAGTTCGTTCGACACGGACACTTTCAGCAGTGTATCCCAATGAATATGAGGGTTCGCCAATTCTGTGATGATCAAGATTGCACCGAAGACGAGCAACAGCGTGACATACGTCGTCGTCACATACTTTCTTGCCAGTAAGTTGTCTCCTTTCGCTAAGGCTTCAGCAAACCGATTGCGGAATCCATGTCCCAGTCCGACGTCGAAATAGGATATCCATGCCACAATGGAACTCAGCGTAAGCCATATCCCATACTGCTCAGCATCCAGGTAGTTGATGGTGACTGGTACCAAGAGCAAGGAGATGATGATTGCCAACCCCTTGTTTGCAAAAGAGGCCAGGATATTCTTCTTGGCCTTGCCAGACCGCTCGTTGGATGAAGTCCAAAGTTTGGACAATCTTGTATTCATGTCTTATCCTCCCTTCCCTCTCATCTTCTTCAACATCTCCCGCCTCTCGTCCCTGCCTGCCGTCTTGCGCTTGCTGTAGGCGATGATGGACTCGAGGAACTTCGCATTGTCGGCATAGCGGTACGAGAGGTAGGTATGGCGGCTCATGCCTTGCGACTTGACATGGAAGGTGTACTCCACCTCGCCGAGCAGGCGCTCGTAGCGGCGGCGTGAGGTCCAGTGATCGTAGAGCTGACGGGTCGCCTCGTCGGTGAGCAGCTGGTCCAGGGCTGCCTGATTCTTGGCCCCGAACATGCGGCACTTGATGGCATCCGAGGTGGTACAGGCCAGCGGCTTCTGCCCGATGATGCTGAGCATGCCCATATACATAGCCCAGTGGGCACGCTGCTCCTCGCTCAGCGTTTCGCGTTTCTTGAAGATGTTCCAAAAGAGGTCCCAGTCCAGGGCGATCAAAGGCTCTCCCTTATAGTTGTCATGATCCCCCATCAACTGCTGGCCATGCCTAATAGTGGCGCGAATCGCCCCATTCAACTGGAGATCCACCTGCTCAAAGCAGAGATACATGTTATGCCAGGCCAATACGTCTTCCCTGAACTCAGGTTCACGCTCTGCCAACTTGTCCATAGCCTCACACTCTTGGTCAGGATTGAACCGCTTATCAGGTCCACCACGGAAACCATAGTATTGTATGTCGTAGTCGAAGCCCTCGTCGTCCAACTTCTTCCACCACTTCTGCTCCAGGTCTCCCAAGGAATCCCGCTCCCGATAGAGGGCATAAACGAACTGCTCGGAGGCATTGCCCCAGTCGCTGCCGAACTTTGTCGATCTGATGTATAATCCCAAGTCCAATATCGCATCCATGACCTCCGGCCGGCAGATCAATCCTCGTATCGCGGCGAGTGGAACCAAGATGAATGAATTTGTTCTTACCGTATTGGCCATATTACTGAGAATGAAGAGGTTTACGGTGACATTCTGTACCTTGCTCGGGTGTTACCTTGTATATTACCTTGTATATTACCTTGTATATTACCTTGGGTAATCCGGATATCCGCAATCAACGATTGTTCATTAATACGAACAACTAAACGTACAACTATAATAAAATAAAAAATAAATAAATTCCTGATAACTTACGAGATTTTTTGGTCAAAAAAT
>R14__coassemble_839_pt1 | contig 18324 bp, 11 predicted proteins | sample R14__metabat2_high_PE_017 | metagenome-assembled genome bin R14 | reverse complement strand
CAACAACTCATATGCCACGGCTGCAAAAAGCAATCCCGACCTGAAGCGTTCTAGTTCGATGGCTAACTATTATGTACCCGATGAATTCAGCGACCCAGAGTGGCTGGCTCGCATCGGCAACGGTACCGACTGGCAGGATGTAGTACTCCGCACCGCTCAGACCCACAACGCACAGATCAGTGCCTCTGGCGGTAACGAGAAGACCCAGTTCCTCATGTCGGCTGGCTATGTCGATCAGGAAGGCGTCGTCGACCAGACCCAATACAAGCGACTCAACCTGCGCAGCAACGTCACCTCTCAGCTCACCAACCGCCTCAAGGCTACCCTCAACGTCAGCCTCAGCCGCTCCAACAAAGTCGATCATGGCACTGCTGGAAAGTCTGACGTGGTCAGCCTCGCCGTTCAGAGCGACCCTATCTTCCCCGTACAGAATGAGGTGGGCAGCCTGGGCTTCAAGGATCCCTCGTCCATCTGGTATACATTCGTCAAATATGGTTTCCAACTCTGGCATCCCTACTCTTTGACCCGTGAGTCAAGCAAGGACAAGGAGCAACTCAACATCATGGCAAATGCAGCTTTGGAGTGGAAGCTCTTTGACGGCCTGACCTTCAAGACCGCCTTCAATGCCAATGTCGAAGACTGGCAATACAAGTACCACTGGAACGAAGGCCAGGACTATGGCTATTCAGGTTGGGTCGCCGAGACTGGTACCCGCCAGCACTGGCGTGAGACCAACTGGGCCTGGGAAAACACTCTCAACTATGTCAAGACCTTCAACAAGGATCACTCCGTCAGCGCCGTCGTCGGCTTCACGATGCAGGAGGACGAGTACGAGTACCTCTCGGCTACCGGTGCAGGCTATCCAGGCAACGACCTTGTCTACACCCTCAATGCTGCCACCAAGATATCCTCATGGAGCAATGAGGAACAGGAGTGGAGCCTTGCTTCCTTCCTCGCACGTGCTACCTATAGCTACAAGGGCAAGTACCTTGCCACTGTCAGCGCCCGTGCCGATGGATCTTCGCGTTTCGGCTCGAACAACCGTTGGGGCTGGTTCCCATCGGGATCTGTAGCATGGCGACTCACTGACGAGGAGTTCATGGAGGGCACTAAGGGATGGCTTGACAATCTCAAGATTCGCCTCTCTTATGGTGTGACCGGTAACAATAACATCGGCAACTACGGCGCCATCGGCCTCCTCAAGTCTGATGCCACTTATGTCGAGAATGGTACCGTTGTTTCGGGAATGTATACCTATTCCTATCCTGCCTCTGACCTGAAGTGGGAGAAGACAGGACAGTTCGATGCAGGCCTTGATGCCAGCCTCTTTGGCAACCGCCTCGGCCTCGAAATCGACTACTACAAGTCCAAGACCACTGACATGCTCCTCGAGGTTCCCATCCCCGTACTCACCGGCTTCACATCTTCGCTCCAGAACATCGGTGAGATGCAGAACTGGGGTATGGAGTATCACCTCTATGCCACCCCAGTTCGTGTCGGCGGCTTCACCTGGAACACCGACTTCAACCTCTCGTTCAACCGCAACGAAGTGCTCAAACTCGGCAATAACGATGCACCTATCGACAAGTCATGGAACAGCTGCCAGGCACGCACCAGCGTAGGCGAGGAACTCTTCTACTACTACGGATATAAACTCGACGGCGTCCTCTCGACTGCAGACATCAACAATGACAATCTTCCCAAGTGGAAGGGTTCAGAAGCTGGTGACCCCAAGGTCGTAGACGTCAATGGCGATGGCAAGATTGACTCGAACGACCAGACTAAGCTGGGCAGCTATCAGGCTGATTTCTCATGGGGATGGACCAACACCTTCAGCTACAAAGGATTCGACCTTACAATACAGTTCACCGGCACTCAGGGCAACGAGATCATGAACCAGAATGCCCGCTTCCTCGGCTTCTACAACGGTGCCCGCAACCTCTATGCACGTGCCTCGAACTTCTGGAAGAGCGACGAAGAGCCCGGTGACGGCAAGAATCCCAAGCCACGCACTGTCAGCAACACCGTACAGCAGAAGACCACCGATATGTGGATCGAGGATGGCTCGTTCGTACGTCTAAAGAACGTCCGTCTGGGTTACACCTTCAATAAGAAAGTCTGTGAGGCCCTCCACATCGCTGGACTCAAGCTCTACTGCAACCTCGAGAACGTCTACGTATGGAGCGATTATCCAAACTATGATCCAGAGGGCTCGACCTTCCAGACCGGTGCTTTCGTAGGCTTTGACTATGGCGCCTATCCTAACCCATTCACCGGCACCGTGGGCCTTAACCTGAGTTTCTAATCCCTTAAATGATCTGACATAATGAAACGTCTTAATTATATTCTGTTAGTGGCTACTGCAGCCACGCTGTCAGTGAGCTGCGACGACTTCCTCGAGAAGTCTCCAATCAGCTCGGCAAGTGAGGCAGGTTACTACTCAACTCCCGACCAACTCAAGTCGGCACTCCCAGCCTGCTACTCTTCGCTCTACGACACCTATGGAGCTGAGGGTCTGATGTACTATTTCGGCGAAATCTGGTCCGATGAATGCCACACAGACAACACTGCCGGCCAGGTGGGCGACACCGAAGCTTTCGACAACCATACGGGCATGAACACCTCCAACTCTGTCGTCGAGAACTATTGGGAGATCTATTACAAGGCACTCTTCCGCATGAACACCATCATCAAGAATGCAGGTGACAACGCCGAACTGGCATCGCTCGTAGGTGAGGCTCGATTCCTGCGCGCCCTCTACTACTTCGACATGGTCCGCATGTGGGGCGAACTGCCTTTGGTCACCACCACCGTCAGTGGCGCCGATTCATATGCCATCGCCCGCTCGTCAGTGGATGACATCTATAAGCAGATTGTCGAGGATCTGGAGTTCGCTGCAGCCAACCTTCCCTCTAAAGATAATGAACGTGTAGCTGGTGCTGCCACCAGCGATGCTGCCAACGCGCTGCTCGGCAAGGTCTATCTGACCATGGGTCAGAAGGATGCCGCCAAGACCGCTCTTCTCAAGGTCTACAACTCCGGACGCTTCCAGTTACTTCCCGACTACGCCAACCTTTGGGATCTCTCGTACAAAAACAGCAAGGAGTCCATCTTCGAGGTGCAGTACAAGGGCGGTATCGGCAACCCCTATTCGATGTATTGGGCCCTCTTCTCGCCCATCGACAACCGCGTCGTCACTGCCTGGGGCGGCGGCTACAACCAGCCTGAAGATGAACTCTATGATGCCTATACAACCAATGGTGTAGTCGATCCTCGCCGCGACAAGACCATCCAAGTGGGCTACACCACAGCCGACGGCAACTTCGTGCCCACCAAGTTCACCATCAAGTGGCGTGACGACAATGCCGAGGTTACTGGCCTGCGTGAGGCTTCAGACAACAACTTCATCATCCTCCGCTACGCCGACGTATTGCTGATGCTCACCGAAGCTACCGGCGATGCCCAGTATATGAACCAGGTGCAGGATCGTGCCGGCATTGCCCACACCACCTACAGCGTGGACAATTTGCTGCACGAGCGTCAGCTGGAGTTTGCTTGCGAGTATCATCGCATGTTCGACTTGCTCCGTCTCGGAAAGGCTGTCAGCGTTCTTTCGAACTGCAAGAAGCTCGGCACCCTCACCTTCCAGTCGGACAACCAGTTCCTTCTGCCTATTCCACAGAAGGTCATCGACCAGAATCCTAACGTCATCACCCAGAACTCGGTCTATTGATTTGCTAACGCACAATAATTGACATGTGGCTGTTGCCAACTCGCTTGACAACAGCCACTGTTTATATTTCCAAACTTTCCTCTCCACGATGAAGACTCCTCTCCTACTCAGCATCCTTGCCACTACAGCCCTGCCCCTAGTAGCTCAGACCGCCGACACCCGCTCGGACCTCGAGCGGCGCATCCCCGACTACAGCGTCACCTACCAGGTACCTGACGAGGCGCAGGTCATCGACGTGCTGCAGCGCGTACGCTCTTACTACGAACAAACCACTCCCCCCGAAATCATCGACAGCCAGACGGGCCAGTCCATCTCGGACCAGAGCAAGTCCTACCCCAATGCCGTGGTGAAGCCAGGCTTCAGCAACGAATGGAGCTACACCCATGGCGTAGTGCTCTCTGCCTTCGACTATATCGACAATGTGCTGGACGATCAGCGCTACTTCGCCCACAACCGCGAGTTCTTCAGTTTCGTGGCACACTGGACGCCCTACTTCGCCCAGCACAATCTCCGCGGCTGGCGCGAAATCACGATGATGTCCGCCCTCGACCACTGCGGCTCCATCGGCGCAGCCATGGTGAAGACCTACCTGAAGACCAAGGACGAGACCTACCTACCGCTGATCCGACGCGTCGATCAGCACGTCTCGCATGACCAGTGCCGCCTCTCTGACGGCACGCTCTGCCGCCATCGTCCACAGTACGAATCGGTCTGGGCCGACGACATGTACATGAGCGTCCCCTTCCTGATCAACATGTACGTGATGACAGGCGACTCGCTCTATGCCGACGATGCCGTGCGGCAGATTCTCCAGATGGCAGACCGCCTGTTCGACCCGCAGATGGGACTCTTCGATCACGGATGGAATGCCAACTCGGCCGACTATGACCCTCACTTCTATTGGGGCCGTGCCAATGGCTGGGTGCTGATGTCGATGGCTGAGGTTCTGGAGCGCCTGCCCCAAGGCTATCAGGGTCGCGACCGCATCCTGCACCTCTATCGCACGATGGTGCAGCGGCTCGCCAACCTGCAGGGAGGCAACGGCTTCTGGCACAACCTGCTCGACAAGGTGGATACGTTCGAAGAGACCTCCTGCACCGCCATGTTCACCTATGCCGTGGCCAAAGGCATCAACGAGGGCTGGATCAGTCACGTCTACGGACCCGTGGCCGTAACCGGATGGAACGCCTGCTGCTCGGCAGTGCGTCCTGACGGAGCCGTGGACTGGACTTGCGAGGGCACAACCTTTGCTCACGACAATTCCTATTACTATCACCGCGGACATACCATCTACGGCACTCACGGATATGGCGTCGTGCTCTATGCCGGGGCTGAGATGATCAAGCTGCTGCGCAATCCTGAACTGGAGATATTGCGAGCCAAGGATGGAGCGGTCAATTCGACCATTCACTTCCTGCGCCGCGCCGATTGGCCTGCCGATGGTGAACTGATCGAAGACGTCCGTTCGCTGGGAGCCAGCTCGCTCAAGACAGAGTGGAAATAATCGCAGAGGATGCCCCATTGATGGATTATGATTGACTTCCAGACCTCACTATTGACACAATAACAATCAGACAAATCTGAAATCTTCTAAAATCTTGTCGATTTTTTTGGAGATTTCAGATTTTTTCGCTATCTTTGCACACCACTTAAAGGCAAATTGATTATCAACAACACATAAACGTCGCCAAGCGACCTACTAACACAATGAAACGGATTCTTCTACCTCTTCTCTTGGCACTCTGCTCCCTCGCAGCTGCCCATGCCACCGACTTCGGTCAGATGACGGCCGACACCGAATATGCAGCTCCGGGCATGGAGGAGGTGCAAGGCTACTATGTCGCCACCACCTCCGGAACCCTCACCGTCACCAGTATCAACTCGACGAGCTACATCCTCTATCCCTACAGCGATGCCGAACACGAGTGGCAGATGAACTACACCTTCAAGCCGAACTATGCCGCCCAGCAGTGCTACTATACCCTCGAGGTCAACGAGGGTCAGACGGTCTACCTCTACAACCGACTGCCATTCGGTCCCTTCACCACCGTGCTCACGCTGACTACAGCCGATCAGGTGGTACCCATCGAACTCTCTGCCATTTCGCCCAAGGAGGGTGAGGAGTTCAACGTCGCCCTCGAAGGCGGGCAGATGACGCTCTACTTCAACCGCGACATCCGAATGGACTACACCGCCACCGTCGCCTGGAACGGACAGACACGCACAGCCGAAGCCATCGTAAGCGGCGCCAATGCCATGATGTGCCATGCGGACCTCACCGATGCCATCGACGCATTCATCGAGCAAGGCGCACAGAAGGGCGAGACCTTCACCGTCACGCTCACCGGCATCCGCGATGCAGCCAAAGAGACGAACCTCTACAACGGTGACGGAACGCTCATCGTGTCCTACCTCTTCGGTGGCCGCCAGCCACGCCTCTCGGGCGATGGCATCCAGGGCCGACCTTTCCTCAGCTACTTCATGAACTCCGGCACCGATGGCATCTTCACCCTGACCTTCGACCAGGAGCTCGACCCGATCCTCGACCCTGACCAGCAGAATGCCTACATCGACTGCGGCAGCCGCACCAGTGGCACCATCGAGGAGGGTACCTATTACCGCGAATATATCCCCTACACCGTCGACGGCTGCACCGTCACCATCGACATGCGCGGCAAGCTACGCACCTCCACCAGCATGGTGCCCGCCTACGGCAAGGTCACAAGCATCTATCTGAAGGTGATGGGCATCAAGGGACTCAACGGTCAGTATGCCAAGACAGAGGCTGGCTTCATCGGCAGCTTCAACTGGGACCTCTCGTTCACCGAACTTGACAACAACATCCTCTCCGAATGGACTCCCGCCAACGGTGCTGCCGTCCGAAGCGGCGACCAAGTGGAACTCTGGCTGCATAATGAGGGAGCAATCGTCCAGCGCGCCATCGTTGCCCAAGTGGGTGACGAGCAGGTGGACTGCAGCTACACCGTCAGCAATGACCCCGACGATGCTCAGGCGCAAATCTACACCATCACCGTTCCTGCCATTGCCCAATCGGGCGAGATGACCCTCAGCTTCGACGGCCTGGAGTCGGCCGATGGCCGCACCGACCACTGGCTCCCCAACTTCACCTCCCGCTTCCAGTACGAATACGTACCTTCGGCCATCAGCAAGCTCACGACCTCACAAACTCACGACCTCACTCCCTACAACGTAGTGGGTCAGCGCCAGCAGCAAGCCCGCGGACTTGTGATTCGCGATGGCCGAATCAGTTTCGTAGCTGAGTGACGCAATCATCCGAATTGTGCCTCAAGCATAGCTTTACTCCTATATATCAGAAGTCACCACCCTCACCGCATGCTTTGCGACGAGGGTGGTGACATTTGTATTCGTTATGGGATATTGCAGTGACCTGTGGCTGCACGCTGTGATGCCGTCCGATCAGACATCGAGCACCAACTGCTCGCGTGCCAGCATCGTCTCGGGGAAGACCTCGCATGCCTCAGCCAGGAGTTCCTGCTCCTGCTCATTGGTCATGAACTGGGCAGAGTAGTGTCCGATAACGAGCCGGTGTGCCTCGGCGAGCTTGGCTATGGTGGCAGCCTCGACGGCAGTGCTGTGGCCACGCTCGCGCGCCTTCACCCGGTCGACCTGTCCATAGGTCGCCTCATGATAGAGCAGGTCACAGCCGTGGATGAGCGGGACGATGCTCTCGGCATACATCGTGTCGGAGCAGAAGGCGTACGACTTGCTGGGCGTTGGGTCGCTGGTCAGCAGTTCGTTGGGCACCACCTTGCCGCTCTCAGGATCCGTCCAGTCAATCCCTCGTTTGATGCCGGGGAAGTAGGCGAAGGGGATGCCGAGCTCCTCGCAGCGGTCAATGAGCAGATGCCGCTCACGCGGCTTCTCCTGGAAGAGGAAGCCCGCCGTAGGCACACGGTGATGCAGCGGGATAGTGCGGATCAGGAGCGCCTTATCCTCATAGATGACCTCAGAATGGAAAGGGTCGAAAGGCTGGAACGTCACCGTCATCGAGAGGTTGGGACAGAAATACTCGAAGAGCGGGCGGAAGATGCGCTCGGCATCGGGCTGGGCATGAATGACGATCTCGCCGGTACGTTGTCCCAGTCCGAGTGTCGAAATCAGACCCACCAGACCGAGGCAATGGTCACCATGCAGATGGCTGAGCAGGATGTGGCCTATCTTGCCGACAGCCACATGGGCGCGCGCCATTCCCACCTGCACTCCCTCGCCACAATCAACGAGGAACAGGTTGCCTCGGAAGTTGACGATCTGAGAGGTAGGGGAATGGCGCAGCGTAGGCTTGGCACTGCCGCAGCCGAGGATGGTGACATTGAAACAATCCATGCTTCAGTCTGCATCATTCATGCAGAGTTGATTGTATCAGTTCGAATAACTCAAATCAGAACTTTGCGTTGCGCATGTCGCCAGTCTCCTCGTAGGCGATGTGCATGGCGAAGGCATGACGCAGCGAGTGAGGCGTGTGCAGGCCCTTGCCCTCCGACAGGCGCAGGTAGTCCCAGAGGAGCTGCTTGTAGTCGGGGTGTACGCAGCGCTCGATGATGAGGCGGGCACGCTGCGAGGGCGACTTGCCACGCAGGTCAGCCACACCCTGCTCGGTGACGAGCACACGCACGGAGTGTTCGCTGGAGTCGACATGGGTGACCATGGGGACGATGGACGAGATGGCGCCACCCTTGGCGAGCGATGGCGTGGTGAAGATCGAGAGATAGGCATTGCGCGCGAAGTCGGCTGACCCGCCGATGCCGTTCATCATCTTGGTGCCCATCACGTGCGTAGAGTTGACGTTGCCGAAGATGTCGGCCTCGAGAGCCGTGTTGAGGGCAATGATACCCAGACGGCGGATGCACTCAGGATGGTTGGTGATCTCCTGCGAACGCAGCAGGACACGCTCGCCGAAGACGTCCATGTGGTCGTACATCACCTTGAGCGCATCGTCGGTCAGCGAGAGCGACGAACCGGTCACGTAGTTGCAGCGCCCCTTGAGGATGAGGTCGACGACCGAGTTCTGAATCACCTCGGTGAACATCGAGAAGGCGGGGACGTCAGGATTGTCGCCCAAGGCACCGATGACGGCATTGGCGACATTGCCGACGCCCGACTGCAGGGGCAGGAACTCCTTGGGGATGCCGCCGCGCTTGAGCTCCGAGACGAGGAACTCCGAGACATGGGCACCGATGGCACGGGTGTCGTCATCGAGTGGCTTGAAGCCTGCCTGATTGTCATGCAGGTCGGTCTCGACGACAGCGAGCACCTTGCGAGGATCGATCTTGAGGTCGATGGTGCCGATGCGGTCGCCAGGGCTCTGGATCATGAAGGGCTTGCGATAAGGTGGAAGTTCGGGCAGGTAGATGTCATGCATACCCGTGAGTCGGCCGGCATGGGCGCTATTGAGCTCGATGATGAGATGGTCAGCGTGGGCAGCAAGGTCAGGAGCAATGCCGACAGAGGTAGAGAGGATGAGGTTGCCTTCGGCGGTAATCTCCGAGGCTTCGAGGATGGCGACGTCCATCTTGCCGAGGAAGCCATAGTGGACATCCTGGCCGATCATCGAAAGGTGGCAATCGAAATACTGCACCTCGCCGCTGTTGATGGCGGAGCGCATGTCCTTGTTGGACTGGAAGGGGGTACGGAACTTGACGGCATGCGCCTTAGCGAGGTCGGTGTCGACGGCAGGACCCGTGGCACCACCGGTGATGAGTCCGATCTGGAAGGGTCGGCCAGCCTCATGCTCCTCCACCGCAAAGCGGGCAAGGGCTGCAGGAACAGCTTTGGGCACACCTACCGACGAGAATCCGCCGATGCCGATGACGTCTCCGTTCTTGATGAGACGGGCTGCCTCATCGGCAGTCATGATGGGATAAGAATAATTCATAGCACAATAACCTTAAAATATAAAATATAATGAATAGGGCTTTTCAGCGTCCTTGGTTCAATTTTCAACTTTCTACTGTCGGCTCATCCAGCCACTGCCATCATGGCACTGACCTCAGGCACCTTCTGCACCTGACCGCCGATGGCATAACCAGGACGAATCATGTCGTAGATCACGCCGCGCTTGGCCTCCTCCTGCTCACGGAAGCCCTTCGGATAGAAGGCATTGATGAGCGGAGCATTGTTGAGCTTGAAGTTCTCGCGCTCGAAGTCGTCGACGAAGAGGTTGGGGATGATGAGCGAGATGCCATAGCGACCCAGCAGCGCCATCGTCTCGGACGAGGCCACCTTGAGGCTGTCGATAGGCAGACCGGAATGCTTGAACTCGCCCAGGAACTTGGTCGAGATGGCACTGTAGGCATTGAGGCGCATCAATTCGGAGATCCAGGAATAGGTGTTCTCGAGCTCACGGCGGAAGGTGTTCTGCATCAACGTGTACAGGCCATCGACCGAGGATGCCTCTGCCGATTCGCCCTGCATGATGTTGCGGTCGAACCAGTTGATGAAGCTCTGGAACTTCTGCGCCACGTGCATGGTGGTGTTGTGGTAGTTGTTGTCGGCATTGAATGCCTCGACGCCCTCACGCATCAGCATGACATGCTCCTCAATGAGGTTGAGTGACGACTGCAGGCCCTCGCGGCTGATCTGGAGTGGCTGTTGCAGCTGCTCATTGGCCTGCTGGGCGAGCTGCTGCGCCTTGGCAAGCTCAGCAGCGGCGGCAGCCTCGGCAGCCTGAGCCTTCTGCTCGGCGGCAGCTTCGGCAGCGGCCACCTGCTGGGCGGCATTGGCATTGGCCTCGGCGACCTGCTGGGCAGCAGCAGCCTCGGCAGCGGCTACCTTCTGGGCGGCTGTAGTGTTGGCTTCATCGACCTGCTGCTTGGCGGTGGCACTCATGGTGGCCACCTTCTGTTCGGCGGCAGCCTCGACCTCTGCCAACTTCTGGGCGATGGAGAAGTTGGCCTCATCGAGCTGCTTCTGGAGTGCATCGATGGTCTGGGTGGCCTTCTGCTTGGTGGCTGCAATCTCCGAAGCGGACTTCTGCTGAACGGCCGCAATTTCGGTGGCGGCTTTCTGCTCGGCAGCAGCTATCTGGCTCGTGTATTTCTGTTCGGCAGCCGACACGGCATTGGTGGCGAGCTGCTGGGCTGCGGTCACGTCGGCGGCAGCCTTCTTGCGCACAGCCTCGACCTCAGCCTCCGCAGCGGCGATGGCTTCGGCGGCCTTCTGTCGGGCAGCAGCCACCTCGGCAGCCGCGGTCTGGCGAGCCTCCTGAGCCTCCTGCTGGGCAGCAGCCACGTCGGCGGCAGCCTTCTGCTGGATGTCGGCGATGGCTTGATCGGCCTCAGCCTTTGCCTTGCTCTGCGACTCGGCGACGGCAGCGGCACCTGCCTTCTTGGCGGCTACCAGCTGCAGCTGCTTGTCCTCCAGTTCGGTCTGTTTCTGCTGGAGGATGGTACGCAGTGACTCCACCTGACGCAGCAGTTCAGGACTGTCGACCGACTTCTCGACCACCTTCTCGACGATCTTCTCGACGGGCACTTCGACGCGCTTCTCGACGATCTTCTCGACCACCTTCTCGACAGGCACCTCGACACGCTTCTCAACGATTTTCTCGACGGGCACTTCGACGCGCTTCTCGACAATCTTCTCGACAATCTTTTCGACTGGCTTCTCAACAATCTTCTCGACGACTTTCACAGCGGGGGCGACTGGAGCGGCAGGAGCCTCCTTCTTGGCGCCGGGGGCTGGGGTATCCGACTTGATGGCTGGCTGCTTGGTGCTGACGTTCTTGGCAGCAACGACGGTCTCCTTCTTGGGGTCTGCCTTCTTGGGGTCTGCCTTTGCAGGTTCCGCCTTTGCAGGTTCCGCCTTCTTTTTCTTCTCAAGGCCGACGGGAGTTCCGAAACCGGAATCCTCCACTTGCTTCTGCTTCTTGTGCATGTTCCAAGCCATCAGCACCAAGGCTGCGATGACCACCACCAGCAGGAGCATGAGCAGGACGGTCTTGGTCGTGCTCGAACCTGACTCTTCTGCGTCAATGACGTTTGCGACCTCGGCTGGCTCGGTTGGCTGCACTGCCAGCAGGGTGTCGTTCTCAGCGGGTGTGCTGGCCTGCTCGGTCTGGGTAGGCTGTTCCTTCTGAGCGGCCTGCGTCTCGGCAGCAGGAACTGCAGCCTGTGCCGACGCGCCCAGCGAACGGGCAAGCTGCAGTGTACGGCTGGTCGAAGCGTCATGATCGACCTGCATCTTGAGGGTGCCGCTCTTGGCATCAGCGAAACGGAAATAGATGAAGTTGGTCAGATTGCCTACTGAGACGGGCACGAAGCCCTTGCCTTTCTTGTAATCGTAAGCCTGCACACCCTCGTTGCTAAAGCGGGTGACCACATAGTTGCCGAACTGAGGATCACGCATCCAGTCGGTCGACTCGTTGACCATCTTCACGATGTCGCATGAGGTAGTGAGGCGACCGTCCTGTATCACGCCATTCGACTTGACGACGAAGGGTTCCTTCTGTTCGGGATCGAGACGGTAAGCCACGACACAGGTGTCGCTGTCGGCTGCCTCGGCTTGCTGCCACTGGCTGAGGAAGAGGCCCAACGAGAGGGCGAAGAGGAGATGTATCTTTTTCATATCGGGATGAGTCAATGTTAGGAGTTTTCTGCTTGGTTGCAAAATAAACGCGCGCAAAGATAATGATTTTTTGAATACCATGGAACAAAAACAGGGCGAAAAATCACTTTTCCCCCTCATTTTATATTTTATTAGGGATTTTTGTCGGCATGGGATGGTAAAAATAGTTCCGATTCTCGCTTCACAAAGAGGTATCCAAAGTCAAAAGGCGAGAAAGGGGAGACAAGAGAGGGACAGATTGTCGTACGGAAAGCCGAAATGGCAGCAAGACGAACGGATTTCGCACATTTTGCATAAAATTTTGCCATTCGAAATTTACATTTGCAATATTTTTGCAACCATTATCAACTTTTATCGAACATTTGTTTTGAAAAATCATTTTTCTGACGTAAATTTGCATCGCCAAATCAAAAGAAACAGCGTTATGAAAGAATTACTAGCTGCACGTGACAGTGTGAACCAATGGATGGAGCGTTACGGAGTGCGCTTCGGTGTGTACAAGAATGGAGTCTTCAATGAGCAACTCTTCCCCTTCGACGCCATCCCGCGTCAGATTCCAGCCGACGAATGGGCTATGCTGGAGCGAGGCCTGATACAACGCGTGCGTGCGCTCAATGCGTTCCTATACGATATCTATCACGACAAGAAGATTGTGAGTGACGGCGTGGTGCCCAAGGAATTCACCTACGAGTCGAAAGGCTACATGCCCGAATGCGAGGGCATCACTCCCTCGAAGGGCATCTATGCCCACATTGCTGGCATCGACCTCGTGCAGGCCAAGGACGGACGCTGGCTGATCCTGGAGGACAATCTGCGCATCCCCTCGGGTGCCTCCTACCCCATGATCGCCCGCAAGGTGACCCGCAAGGCCTGTCCACAGACCTTCCGCGACAATCTGGTGGCCGACAACCGCAACTACGGCGACCTGCTGCGCGAGATGATGGACTACATCAATGACGGACGTGGCATCAACTGCATCCTCACTCCCGGCCGCTACAACTCAGCCTTCTTCGAGCACTCATACCTGGCTGAGAAGACGGGCGCCACACTGGCATTCCCGGGCGACCTGATCGTCGAGGACGGCATCTGCTACCACGTGGGCATCGGCAAGCAGAAGACGCGCGTAGGCGCCATCTATCGCCGCGTGAGCGATGAGTACCTGGACCCCCTTGCCTTCGAGCCCTCCTCGCTGCTGGGCGTTCCTAACCTGATGGAGGCCTACCGTGCAGGCAATGTGGGCGTAATCAATGCGCTGGGCAACGGCGTGGCTGACGACAAGGGCATCTATTACTTCGTGCCGAAGATGGTGCGCTACTACCTGGGCGAAGAACCCATCCTGCAGAACGCCCCTACCTACCTGCCGTTCTTCAAGGAGGACTTTGACTACATCCTGAACAACGTGGAGCGTCTCGTCATCAAGGATGTGGCTGAGGCTGGCGGCTACGGCGTGATGTTCGGACGCGACATGACGCCCGAACGGCTCGAAGAGGTGCGTCATCTCATCGTCCGGGAGCCCCGCCGCTGGATCGCCCAGGAGGTGGTCGACTTCATCGACCTCGACATCATCGACGAGACCGGCAAGCCCTCGCCACGCAAGTGCGACCTGCGCGCCTTCGTCATCTCGGGCAAGGAGACCAAGGTCTGGAAGTCGGGACTGACGCGCTTCTCACGCAACCCGAATTCATTCGTGGTCAATTCGTCACAGGGCGGAGGATTCAAGGACACTTGGGTAATGGAGAAATGAATTATAAGTGAAGAATTAAAAATTAAAATTGATTGATGGATAATGTAATCAGCGCCAGCATCGCCAACCGGCTGTTCTGGCTGGGCAGATATGCCGAGCGTGGCTACCTCATGTTGCATCTGATGCGCCGCGCCTACGACGAAGTGATAGACGTGCCTGTGGGCAAGAAACCCTACAGCGAGTTCCTGGAGAAACTGGACATCTACGTGTCGAGCGAATTCGAGACGAGTTACCAGATGATGGAGCAGATCTACGACCCGGAGACGGTGACCTCCCTGCGCTCGGTCATCGAGATGATGATGGACAATGCCATCGTGCTCCGTCCGGCCATCTACAGCGAGTCATTCAGCTACATCGAGCTCTGCCGCGACCTGATCCGAAGCAAGGCCGATTCGAACGAGATGAACATCACCGAACTGCAGCCCATCACCGACTGGCTGCTGGCATTCTGGGGATCCATCCGCGAACGTGTCACCGGCCAGACCTACGCCCTGCTGGAGATAGGCCGACTGGTGGAGCACCTCGACATGAACATCCGCTTCGACTACAAGCAGTACCGCCTCATCGAGGCATGGGAGATGGTCCGCAAATATATGGTCACTGAGCCCGAACTCTTCGACTCCGTGCAAGCCGAGCATTTCGAACAGTTGGTCAACGACCGCGAAGGCTACGAGAACAATACGCGCGAACACAAGCAGAAGGTGCTGAACGCCCTGAACCTGCTGGTGCGCGTCTAAAGAGAACCGTCGCCGGACCGCGCTGCGCAGCCTTTCCCGAATCGTGACCTATCACTATAGCTATATCATGCGTGCGACATTTGCGCCGTCGGTTGACCTCCACTTCTTCAAGCTGAGAATGAGGCCAGCCGACTGTGCGTGCCAGCACGTCATGAGCCAGCAGATGTCCGTCGACCCACCTTGTCACTTGCTCTCAGCCTCGGACGGACTGGGCAATGAGGTGCAATATGGCAGCTACAGCGCCACGCATGACCATTTCTGCGTGCAGAGCGAGGGCACGGTGGAGTGCAGCGACTACCTGCTGCCCGACGAAGCTCCGAGCCACATCTGGCTCTGCGCCTCTCCATTGGCCTCATGGGACGATGAGCTTCGGCTCTGGGCCTCCCGATGTGCGAATGACGACAGCCGGACTTGCGGACATCACGATGTCGCAATCACCGGGAATGCCGCACGTCAGCAGGCGCAGCAGCTCATGCATGCCGTACACGAACGCCTGCACTACGAACGCTTCGCCACCGACAACGGCACCACGGCGCTGGACGTTTTCCGCTCCCGCCATGGCGTCTGCCAGGACTTCGCGCACCTGATGATAGCGGCATGCCGTGCCCTCGGCCTGAGGGCGCGCTACGTCAACGGCCTCGTCGCAGGCGAGGGCGAGACGCATGCCTGGGTGGAGGTGCACGACGGGCACTGCTGGCACGGCTACGACCCGACACGCGACCTCGTCATCCAGACCGGTTACATCCGGCTGGCTCAGGGACGAGACGTGAGCGACTGCCCTTCGAACCGCGGCCGCATCTACCGTTGGACTGACGAACTGCTGACCGTCCATGCCGAGGTATGCGAAATTCAGAATTCATAATTCAGAATTCATAATTCAGAATTCATAATTGATAATTCATAATTGATAATTGATAATTCATAATTCATAATTGATACAGAACGTAACATCACTCGAGATGCCTGTCGATGAGGAGTTCCGCATCGTCAAGAATCATCTCACCAGCGGCAAGGGGCCGCGCATCTGCATCGTCACCGGCACGCATGGCGACGAACTGGAAGGCCAGTACGTCTGCTATCTGATAGCCCGTATGGTGAAGCAACGTCCCTTCTGCCTGCACGGAACGATAGACATCTATCCTGCCCTGAATCCTTTGGGCATCGACTCGATGCAGCGCGGTGTGCCCGCCTTCGACCTTGACATGAACCGCATCTTCCCGGGCAAGCCTCGTGGCTCGATGATCGAGAAGGTGGCGCATGACATCTACACCGACCTGTCGGGTGCCGACATGGTGATCGACATCCACGCCTCCAACATCTTCCTGCGCGAGATTCCGCAGGTGCGCATCTCCGAGATGACCGCCGAGCGGCTGGTCCCTTATGCCCAGTTGATGGGCATCGACTTCATCTGGGTGCACCAGGCGGCCACCGTGCTGGAGTCCACGCTGGCGCACTCACTCAATTCGACCGGCACGCCCTGCCTCGTAGCCGAGATGGGCGTAGGCGGGCGCATCAACCGCCCCATGTGCCAGCATCTGGTCGATGGCATCCAGAACCTGATGCACCATCTGGGCATCTGGAGTGAGGCTCCCGAGCCCAGCCGCATCGGACAGAGCATCGTCTGTCAGGGACCTGACACGGTGGCATTCCTCAACGCCCCGACGTCGGGCGTCTTCGTCACCGGTATCCACAACGATGTCACCGTCACCCAGGGTCAGAGCATCGGCCAGATCATCTCGCCGCTGACAGGCGACGTGCTCTGCGACATCATCAGCCCCTGCGATGGCCTGCTCTTCACCATCCGCGCCTACCCGATTGTCTATGAGGGAAGCCTCCTGGGCCGCATCTTCAAGAAGCAAACGACATGAAAGTACAGACCATATTCCAGATGCCGTCGCCCTATCGCGACGACTTCCGCATCCGCGCCTACACCTTCGGCGAAGGCGAGAAGACGCTGTGCATCGTAGGCTCGATGCGTGGCGACGAGATACAGCAGCAGTACATCGCCAGCCGACTGGTGGCTATGCTCGGTGAGGCCGAAGCCGAGGGGCGCATCCGGGAGGGAGTCTCCATCTCGGTCATACCTTCGGCCAATCCCTCATCAATCAACATCGAGAAGCGTTTCTGGCCGCTCGACGGCACCGACATCAACCGCATGTTCCCCGGCTATGACCAAGGCGAAACCACGCAGCGCATCGCAGCCGGGCTCTTCGAGTTCATCAAGGATTTCCGTTACGGCATCCAACTGGCCTCCTACTACCTGCCCGGCAACTTCCTGCCCCACGTGCGGATGATCCGCACCGGATTCGAGGACGTGGACGATGCCCGCTACTTCGGCTTCCCCTACATCGCCATCCGTGAGCCTGAGCCTTTCGACACCGTATTGCCCAACTACAACTGGCAGATCTGGGAGACGCAGGCATTCTCGCTCTATGCAGGCACCACCGACGTCATCGACCACGCAATGGCCGAAGTCTCGATCGATGGCATCTGCCGCTTCATGACCTGCCAGCAGATGGCGTCCATGCCTGTCCGGGAGGCGGGCATCCAGGAGCCGCAGCTAGTGACGGGCGAACAGCTGGTGGCAGTGCAGGCTCCGCGAGCAGGCATTCTCATCGTCGATGCCCAACCCGGACAGCAAGTCAGCCGAGGCGAAGTCATCGCCCGCATCATGCACCCTTACGAAGGACGGATCATCGCCAGTGTCCTCTCGCCCTGTGACGGCACCGTCTTCTTTGCGCGCAATAAGTCCATCACCTTCCAGAACACGCTGCTCTTCCGCATCATCGTCGAAGGCCAGCCAGAACAATAAGAACAAGCCTGGGCGAACGCAAGCTTTGCTACTGCACCCTTCAGACGGAAAAGACAAGACCGAAAAGGCCATCTGACTGCGAAAGCATAATGTAGGCCCAGATAATGCGCTCGCAGCTGTAGATTTTGCAATCCCAGACAGGATGGCGCTTTCGCTCACCGCAGATCACACGTTCCTGGCCGAGATGATTCCTTCCGCTGCCGCGGAACGCACAGTCGCACTTCAGCACGTTCCTTTCGCACGTAGCAGAAGGCATGATGTGGGCCCAAGTGATGCTTCCGCACTCTGCCGATCGCACAATCCCGGCCGCGATGATCCATTCCGCAGCCGTGGATTGTGCAGTCAAGACTCCGGAGGTCACTTCGCTTGCCGCAGATAGCACCATCGTTGCTCAAGATGTTCCTTTCGCACACAGCAGAAGCATGATGTAGGCCCAGATAATGCTTCCGCAGCAGTAGATGGTGCAGTCTTGCGCAGAATTGCTCCATCTCTGCTGCAGGAGCTCCAAGCATCTGGTCTGACACGCTGCAGCGCTACAGTGCTACAGCGCTACAGTTGAAAAATAAAAGGACAACTATGAATATTTATCTTATATCTATATATATTTATATATATAAATATATATAGATATAAATTTTTTTCCATTAGTGTTGCACTTTATAAAAACAACTGTAGCGCTGTAGCACTGTAGCAC
>R14__coassemble_833_pt1 | contig 18419 bp, 10 predicted proteins | sample R14__metabat2_high_PE_017 | metagenome-assembled genome bin R14 | reverse complement strand
CGGAAAGCAGCATCTGCGCCCAGATACTGCTCGGAATACTGTCGGAAAGCAGCATTTGCGCCTAGATGCTGCTCGGGACGCTGGCAGGAAGCGCAGCATCTATTCCTGTTGAATAATGGCAGGAATAGAACCGGGAAGAAGTATTCGGCAAACAATCGCATCCGGTAATCTATCGACAATTCCAAAGCTAAAGAAAGAACCCATGTCCATTTGGAATAAGATCATGGCATCAATAGGAAGCAAGGCCAATGGCAGCCCGGCTTCGGTCCAGGAGACATCGCTCGATGCCTCGCGTTATGCTATGGTGGATTGCGAGGTGGGCATGAAGGACCAGCGGATTCATGATATTGGTGCGTGGAGATGGGATGGAGCCGTGCTGCATTCAGCCAGCAAGCAGGAACTCATGACGTTCTTGCGTGAAGTGGATTACGTCGGTGGTCATAACGTCATTCATCATGATGCCCGGTACCTCTTCGGGGACGAAAGACATCGCTGGGCTTGGGTCGACACGCTATACGTTTCGCCTTTGCTCTTCCCCGAGCGGCCTTACCACAGATTGCTGAAGGATGACAAGTTGATGAGCGACCAGATGAACAATCCCGTGAACGACTGCGAGAAAGCACGGGACCTGCTCATGGACGAGATGGCACGTTGGACCGCCTTGCCGGACAAGCGAAAGGCAATCTTTGCTACCTTGCTTCGGGAGGTGGAGGAGTTCGCTGGGTTCTTGCAGATGGTGGATGCAAAAGGGGTCGCTGCCGATGAATTGCCGGATTTGATTCGTGCCGATTTCCAGGGGAAGATCTGTGAGAATGCCGACATGTCCACCCTCATCGAACGGCATCCCGTAGAACTTGCCTACGCCCTTGCCTTGATTGATACCACAGACTATCGTTCAGTGACTCCGGCCTGGGTGTTGCATAACTATCCGAATGTCGAGCATGTGGTAAGGCTCCTGCGCCATACGAGGTGTGAGGAGGGATGCCCCTATTGTCGCCGAGACCTGGACGTCCATTACAACCTGAAGCACTTCTTCGGGTATGACCAGTTCCGCACTTATGAAGGGGAGCCTTTGCAGGAGAATGCGGCAAGGGCTGCAGTAGTGGGAAGGTCGTTGCTCGCCATCTTCCCGACAGGCGGAGGCAAGTCGCTCACCTTCCAGTTGCCGGCATTGATGGAGGGACGTACGGTGCATGGACTTACGGTGGTGATTTCCCCCCTTCAGTCATTGATGAAGGACCAGGTGGACAACCTCGCGGAGAGAGGTATCACAGATGCCGTCACCATCAACGGATTGCTCGACCCTATCAGCCGCTCGCTGGCCATTCAGCGCGTGCAGGACGGCGATGCCTCCCTGCTGTATATTGCCCCAGAGATGCTGCGTTCGAAGACTATCGAGCGGATACTGCTGGCACGCCATGTGGTAAGGTTCGTCATTGACGAAGCCCACTGCTTCTCCTCCTGGGGACAGGATTTCCGTGTGGATTATCTCTACATCGGCAAGTTCATCAGCGAGTACCAGAAGAAGAAGCGATGCCTCCATCCGATACCTGTGTCGTGCTTCACGGCAACGGCCAAGCAGAAGGTGGTGCAGGATATCTGCGACTATTTCAAGCAGACGCTCGACCTGGACCTGCAGCTCTTCGCTTCCACAGCTTCACGCACCAATCTGCATTATTCGGTCCTCCATGCTGACACCGATGAGGATAAGTACGTGAAACTCCGTTCGCTGATAGCGGAGAGTGATTGCCCCACGATTGTCTACGTGTCGCGCACCAAGCGCACGAGGCTTCTGGCGGAGCGTCTTACCCGCGATGGCTATCCTGCATTGCCATTCAATGGGCAGATGGATGCTGACGACAAGATTGCCAATCAAGATGCCTTCATGACAGATCAGGTGCACATCATTGTGGCTACCTCTGCCTTCGGCATGGGTGTCGACAAGAGCGATGTGGGGCTGGTAGTGCATTACGACATCTCGGACTCACTGGAGAATTACGTGCAGGAGGCAGGTCGCGCAGGACGTGATCCGCACCTCGAGGCGCGGTGCTTCGTGCTCTATAGCGATGCCGACCTGGACAAGCATTTCATTTTGCTCAATCAGACGAAGTTGAGCATCAGTGAGATACAGCAGGTGTGGCGAGCGGTCAAGGAATTGACGAAGCAGAGGACGCGTATCAGTTGCTCCGCCCTCGAAATAGCCAGAAAGGCAGGATGGGATGACTCCGTATCGGATATTGAGACGCGCGTCCGTACGGCCTTGGCTGCACTCGAACAGGCTGGATATCTGGAGCGAGGCAATAACGTGCCACATGTCTATGCGACGGGTATCACGGTGAAGAACGTGGACGAGGCACGCCAGCGTATCACCGAGTCTCTGCTCTTCGAGAAAGATGAAGTAGAGCAGGCGGTCCGTATCATCAAGTCGCTGATTACTCAGAAGCATATCATCAAGGCCCAGGATGCCGAGGCTGAGTCGCGTGTGGATTACCTGGCTGATATGCTGGGACTGAACAAGAGCGAGGTGGTATCGGTCGTCGAACGAATGCGACAGGAAGGCATCTTGGCCGACACCAAGGACATGTCGGCCTATCTGAACGATGCAGGCGAGTCTGCGACCAGGGCGCGGAAACTGCTGGAACGTTTCACCAGACTGGAGCGTTACCTTCTGGACAGCATACCCGACGATGCGCTTCGGATCTCCTGCAAGCAACTGAATGACGAGGCCCAGAACGCAGGCGTCACGACTGCTACAGAGAAGGACATCCGGACGCTGCTCTATTTCCTCACTGTGAAGGGCTATGCGCGCAAGCGGGAGGATGCCGCCCACAATCTGGAGGTCCGGCGCCTGTCGGACATGGAGGCGACGCTGAAGCGCTTCGAGAAGCGATTGGAGATTTGCAGTTTCGCCGTGGAATGGCTGTATGGTGAGGCTGCCATAGCCACCACAGAGGAGACGCAGAAGCACGGCGTGCAATTCTCAGTAGTGGAATTGCTCAATGACCTCAAGTCGCAGGGGCAGAATCTCTTCGGTGTTCTGCAGGACGTCCAGCTGGAGGATGTGGAGGAGGCACTGCTGTACCTCTCGAAGATAGGTGCGTTGAAACTGGAAGGTGGATTTCTCGTGCTCTACAATGCGATGAATATTCGCAGAATCAAGGATAATCGCTTGCGCTACAAGCAGGAAGATTACAGGATGCTGAACGAATTCTACAAGCAGAAGATTCAGCAGGTGCACATCGTGGGTGAATATGCCAACCTGATGGTCCGGGATTATGATGCGGCTCTGCAGTACGTGCAGGACTATTTCCAGATGGATTACAAGCGTTTCGTGTCGAAATATTTCAAGGGCAACCGCGTGCATGAGATAGAGCGCAACCTGACCCCCGAGAAGTACCAGCAGCTCTTCGGCACGTTGTCCCCGAAGCAGATGGAGATCATTTCGGACAAGGATTCCCGCTGCATTGTCGTAGCTGCAGGTCCTGGCAGCGGAAAGACGCGCGTGCTGGTGCACAAGCTGGCATCTCTGCTGTTGCTGGAGGACGTCAAGCATGAGCAACTGCTGATGCTCACCTTCTCGCGTGCAGCTGCTACCGAATTCAAGCAGCGTCTGATGCAGCTCATCGGCAACGCTGCTCACTTTGTGCAGATCAAGACCTTCCATTCCTATTGCTTTGACCTATTGGGCAAGATAGGCAATCTGGACGATGCCAAGGAGGTGGTGTCGCGTGCCGCACAGATGATCAGCGAGGGCGAAGTGGAGCCCAGTCGCATTGCCAAAACGGTCCTGGTGATAGATGAGGCTCAGGATATGAGTGCCGAGGAGTATGCGCTGGTTCGTGCCTTGATGACCGCCAACGAAGAGATGCGTGTCATTGCCGTCGGTGATGACGACCAGAACATCTACGAATTCCGTGGTTCGGATTCCCGCTACATGGCTCAGTTGCTGAAGGATTCGGAGGGAACGTTCGTGGAGATGACGGAGAACTACCGCAGCACTCGGCAGGTGGTCAGCTGCGCCAATGCCTTTGTCCTCTCAATTCGTGGCAGGATGAAGAGTGTCCCTATTGCCTCCATGAGTCCGGAGGTGGGCTATGTGGGATTGACGCACCATTCCACCGCCTGCATGTACGAGCCTCTGGTGAACGAGCTCCTTCGGGAGCGGGGGAGTGGATCCATGTGCGTGCTGACTCAGACCAATGAGGAGGCAGTAATCCTGGTGGCTCTGCTGCGCAAGCATGGACTCAAGAGCAAACTCGTACAGAGCATGGATGGCTTCCGGTTCTGGAATATGGCTGAAGTGCGATACTTCCTGCGACACATCGAAGCCAAGACGGCGACGCCTGTTATCGCTGATGATGTATGGGAGGAGGCGAAGCAGAAGGTGCAGGCCGCTTACCGCACCTCCGAAAGCCTCCATTACCTCCAGCGTTGCATCGAACTGTTTGAGACCACCAATAGGGTCAGGTATCTCACGGATTTCAGGGAGTATGTCTACGAGTCGTCAGTGGAGGACTTCTGTGACCTCTCGGGGGCTGATGTGGTGGTCTCCACCATCCATAAGTCAAAGGGACGGGAGTTCGATGACGTCTATCTGCTCATCGCCGAACCCCAGCACCTCACAGACCCGGAACTGCGCAGATACTATGTGGGGATGACTCGTGCCAAGCGACGGCTGTTCGTGCATACGAATGGCTCGTTGTTCGACAGACTTCCGGCTGACCGACGGATCTTTGACCAGCATCCGTATGAGATGCCGTCGGAGATTGTACTTCAGTTGACGCACAAGGATGTGAACCTCGGATTCTTCAAGTCACGGAAGACCGAAATCCTCGCTCTCAGGCCGGGCGCCAAGCTTCGCTATGACAATCATTATTTCTACAATCCGCAATCGGGTAAGGCCGTCGCCCAGTTGTCGCAGAAGATGCAGGACGAATTGCTCCGGTGGGCCGACAGGCAGTATCAAGTGGCTGACGCTTCCGTCCGTTTCATTGTGGCATGGCGCCCCAAGGATGCACCCAAGGGGGAGGGAGAGCATGCAGTCATCCTGCTGGACCTGGTGTTGACCAAGGGATAAGGAAGGAGCCATACTGATTTCTGCTCTCAGATTTTCAGAAACTAACCGCCTAGCATCGATAAGCTATATAAACAAGAATAGCGTGTAAGCCAAAGACTTACACGCTATCCTATTTATTGATGTTTATTGTTGTTTTCGCTTTTTTATCGCGAAAATGGCCTAAATTACTTCACCTCCTCGAAGTCAACGTCTTCGGCCGATCCCTGCTGACCGCCAGGGTTACCACCCTGATAGCCTGCGCCGCCCTGCTGGCCTGCGCCCTGACCAGGCTGACCGTACATGTTCTGAGCAGCGGCGCCCATCATCTGCTGGAGCTCGTTGGTGGCGGCGTCGATGCCGGCGATGTCCTTGGCATCCTTGGCGGTCTTGAGCTTGGCTACGATGGCCTCGATCTGCGACTTCTGCTCGGCAGGAATCTTGTCGCCATTCTCCTTGAGCTGCTTCTCGACCTGGAAGATCATCGAGTCAGCCTGATTGATCTTGTCGACCTTCTCACGCTCAGCCTTGTCTGCAGCCTCGTTGGCGGCGGCTTCGGCCTTCATGCGCTCAACCTCCTCCTTCGAGAGTCCGCTTGAGCCGGAGATGGTGATGTGCTGCTCCTTGCCGGTGCCCTTGTCGCGGGCGCTGACGTTGAGGATGCCGTTGGCATCGATGTCGAAGGTGACTTCGATCTGAGGCACGCCACGTGGAGCCATCGGGATGCCGTCGAGGTTGAACATACCGAGCGACTTGTTGTCCTTGGCAAACTGACGTTCGCCCTGGAGGACGTGGATCTGGACGCTAGGCTGGTTGTCAGCTGCAGTCGAGAAGACCTCCGACTTCTTGGTCGGGATGGTGGTGTTGGCATCGATGAGGCGGGTCATTACACCACCGAGGGTCTCAATACCGAGAGAGAGCGGGGTGACGTCAAGCAGGAGTACGCTGGAGCCTGCGCCCTTGGCGAACTCGCCGCCCTCGAGGATGCCGCCCTGGATGGCTGCACCTACGGCTACGACCTCGTCAGGGTTGACACCCTTGGAAGGAGTCTTGCCGAAGAATGCCTCGACCTCACGCTGCACGGCAGGGATACGGCTGGAACCGCCGACGAGGATGACCTGATCGATCTGCGAAGCAGTCTTTTTGGCATCCTGCAGTGCCTTGCGGCAAGGCTCGATGCACTTCTTGATCAGATCGTCGCAGATCTGCTCGAAGGTGGCGCGGCTGAGGCTCTTGACGAGGTGCTTAGGCATGCCGTTGACAGCGGTGATGTAAGGCAGGTTGATCTCTGCCATGGTCGATGACGAGAGCTCGATCTTGGCCTTCTCAGCAGCCTCCTTGAGGCGCTGCAGTGCCATAGGATCCTTCTTGAGGTCTACGCCCTCCTCCTGCTGGAAGCCCTTAGCAAGCCAGTCGATGATCTTGTTGTCGAAGTCATCACCGCCGAGGTGGGTGTCACCGTTGGTGGAGAGTACCTCGAAGACGCCGTCGGCGAGGTTGAGGATAGAGATATCGAAGGTACCACCACCGAGGTCGAAGACGGCGATGTTCTCCTCCTTGTCTGTGTTGCTGAGGCCATAGGCGATAGCTGCAGCGGTAGGCTCGTTGATGATACGCTTGACGTCGAGACCGGCAATCTGACCAGCCTCCTTGGTGGCCTGACGCTGGGCGTTGTTGAAGTATGCGGGGACGGTGATGACAGCCTCGGTGATTTCAGTGCCAAGGTAATCTTCTGCGGTCTTCTTCATCTTCTGGAGAATCATGGCGCTGATCTCCTGAGGAGTGTAGAGCTTGCCGTCGATGTTGACGCGTGGCTGGCCATTCTGGCCCTCGACCTTGTAAGGAACGCGGCTCATCTCAGCGGAGGCCTGCTGCATGTCGCAGCCCATGAAGCGCTTGATGGAGTAGACGGTGCGGGTAGGGTTGGTGACAGCCTGACGCTTGGCAGGCTCGCCTACCTTGCGCTCGCCGCCGTCGACGAAGCCTACGATAGATGGGGTCGTGTTGCGACCCTCAGAGTTTGCAATGACGGTGGGGGTGTTGCCCTCCATGACGGCTACGCACGAGTTGGTGGTGCCGAGGTCAATTCCGATAATCTTTCCCATAGTTGTATCTTTTTTTTTTGTTATTATTGTTACTTTGTTGGTTGGTCACCTTGCGGTGACGTTGGTAAGTCGTTTGTCAATCAATGGATGGTTGACGCTGAAATGTCTGCAAAGGGCGTGCCAAAATAAAGTCGGACAAAAAATCAGTGCCAAATTGTCATTTTGGCAGACTTTTTCTTGGAGGTTTGATGAAAAAGCAGTATCTTTGCGCCGCAATAGAACCAAACAAACCGATAAACCAACGTCGCCACAAGGCGACAGTTAACATAATAACCTAACAACGTTACGAAGTAACCATTATGAAGATACGAGTAGGATTCGGCTATGACGTGCATCGTTTGGTCGAGGGCCGTGAGCTGTGGCTCGGCGGCATCAAGTTGGAGCATACGATGGGCCTGCTGGGCCATTCGGATGCCGATGTGCTGATACATGCGCTGTGCGATGCATTGCTGGGTGCTGCCAATATGCGTGATATCGGGTATCACTTCCCCGACACGTCGGATGACTTCAAGGGCATCGACTCGAAGATTCTGCTGCGCCAGACTATGGAACTGATAGCCACCAAGGGCTATCGGCTGGGCAATGCAGACATCACGGTGGCAGCTGAACGTCCGAAGTTGAATCCGCATATCGAGGAGATGAAGCAGTGCCTTGCCGAAGTGATGCAGTGCGAGGTGGACGACATTTCGATCAAAGCTACAACCACCGAAAAGTTGGGCTTCACGGGACGACAAGAGGGCATTGCTGCATACGCCACGGTGCTGATTGAAGGATGAGACACCCGCATAAGGCCGAGGGATGAGACGTTCCTCTCTATATATTATAATAGGTATAATAGCCGTGCTTTCCGTCATGGAGAGTAGGGCCGAGCATCGTTATCGGTTGACGCTGGACGGCAAGCCAGGCAGCGATTGGACAACGCTCACTTCACGAGCGCAAGAGCGACGGGTACGGCAGGGGATAGGGCGTGACTCGATGGACCTGGAGGTGTCGCCTCTCTATCTGGCGGAACTGCGCGCAGCCGGACTGCAGATTGTTACCAAGTCACGCTGGCTCAACACGGTGGTGGTGATGCGGAAGGATGGAACTGAGGTAGACGATTGGAGCCAACTCGCATTCGTGACGAAAGTGGAGATGCTCACTACTACGCAACGGGCTTCTGTCCCTGAGCCAGCTATGGCAGACCTTCGGAAAGCAAATGCGATAGACAGTGATGACTGCAGTGCCCCATTGACCCAGGTCAATGCCCTCGTGCCGCTCTACGAGGCGGGGTACCGGGGGCAGGGTATGCTGGTGGCAGTGCTGGATGCAGGATTTCAGAACGTCGACCGATGGAGTTGGCTCATGGAACGCGTGGTAGGAGCATGTGACCTCTACCTCCCGTTGTCGGGACAGGACCGCACTTATACCGCCGACATGCACGGCTCATGTTGCCTGAGCATCATGGCCTCGCCGCAGTCGCACGGTGTGTGGGGCACGGCGCAGGAGGCACAATATTATCTGGTTCGTACCGAGACAGACCGATCGGAGACGCAACTGGAGGAGGATATGTGGGTAGCCGGCGCAGAACTGGCCGATAGTCTGGGCGCCGACGTGATCAGTTCGTCGTTGGGCTATACGACATTCGACGATGACCTGGATTCGCACTCGGTAGAGCAGTTCTGCCAAGGTGCGACACAGATTAGCCGAGGTGCACAGGCGGCAGCCTGCAAGGGAATACTGGTGTGCAATGCGGCAGGCAATGAAGGCAACAAGGCATGGCTGCGTCTGCTCTTCCCCGCCGATGTGGAGGAGGTGCTGACCGTGGGCGGTGTGACTCCGCAGGGGACGGCCGTCAACTTCACCAGCCGTGGGTTCCTGACCCCTTATGTCAAGCCGGACGTGTCGGCACGAGCCAACCATTGCTATACGGTGAGCACCAGCGGCAGTGCCGTCTCGACGGGGGCAGGTACCAGTTACGCTACCCCCTTAATCGCTGGGCTCTGTGCTTCGCTGTGGAGCGCTGTGCCGTCATTGACTGCAGAACAATTGCGTGAAGCGGTGAGGCAATCAGCTTCGCGCTGGTCAGCGCCTGACTCCATCGTGGGTTATGGCATCCCCGACTTCGGCAAGGCGTTGACCCTGGCGCGCGAGATGACAGGTGAGGAGCAGGCCATTGAACCGATAAATGCCGATGCTCCGCAGGGAGACACCGGCATATCGTATTATAACCTGATGGGACAACCCCTGGAGGGGAAGCCGTGTAGCGGGATGATCTACTTGCGACGACGCAGTAACCGCCAGAACGGAAAATCCTTCCAGCAGAGGTAAGCGACGAAGAAGAGTAGGTGCGCTGCCTTGATGAGGATGATGAGGAGGGCATGACCCGTGAGCAGGTCACCCTTGGAATGCACGCCGGCATCGGGTACCTGCGTCAGTGCGACGTAGAGCGCTGCCGTGAGCAGAACGTAGCTGCCTATGGACTTGAGGTCGTAGGGGAAAGGGTTCTGCCGCTGGCCGACGAAGTAGGAGAGCAGCATGCAGGTGGCGTAGCCGCAGAAACCAGCCCAAGCGCACGCCATGTAGCCATAGCGCGGGATGCCCCACAGGTTGATGCAGACCATAACGATACAGCCCGCCAACGAGAACCAGGCGCCGTAGATGGTGCGGTCGATGAGCTTGTACCAGAACGAGAGGTTGAAGTAAATGCCCATCATGATTTCGGCTGCCATGACGATGGGCACCACGCGGAGTCCGTCGCGATAGCCTGCACCGATGATGAGTTGGAGGATGTCCATGAACGAGATGACCGTAAGGAAAGCCAGCAACGTGAAGATGATGAAGTACTTCATCGCCTTGGCATAGTACTGCTTGCGCTCCTCGTCCGTCCCTTTCTCGCGCGTGGCGCCGAAGACGATAGGTTCATAGGCATAGCGGAAAGCCTGTGTGATCATGCCCATGATCATGGCTACCTTGAAGCAGGCACCATAGATGCCCAGCTGGACCTGCCCTTCGACGGGATCAGGTGCCACCTTGGGGTAGATCATCTTGTCGAGCGACTGATTGAGGATGCCTACCAGACCCAGCACCAGAATGGGCCAGGAATAGCTGAACATGCGGCGCAGCAGCCGCAGGTCGACTCGCCAGCGGATGCGCAGCATCTCCGGAATGAAGAAGAAGGTGATGATGGCGGTGCAGACCAGATTGAGCGCGAAGATGTAGACCACGTCGGTCTTCCGAAGCCAGCAGAAGTAGAAGAGATTGAGCCCGATGTTGAGCGCAATGAAGAGCAACTTCAAGCCGGCAAACTTGAGGGGACGCTTCAGATAGCGAAGCAGCGAGAAGGGGATAGCTTGGATGGCATCGAGCGCCACCACCGTGCCCATCATCAGGATGTACTCATGATGGTCAGGATATCCCAGCCACTGGCTGACCGGATCGATGAAGAGCGTCATCAGCCCTACGAAGAGCACCGACAGGAAGGTGACCATGGCGAAGGCGGTCGAGAACACCGTGTCGGGATTCTCTTCCTCCTTGTTGGCAAAACGGAAGTAGGTGGTCTCCATGCCGAAGGTCAGGATGACCAGGATGAGCGCCGTGTAGGCATAGACGTTGGTAACCACACCGTAGCCTCCACACTCAGCACTGATGCAGTGGGTGTAGAGCGGAACCAGCAGATAGTTGAGGAAACGGCCGATGATGCTGGACAGACCGTAGATGGCTGTATCCTTGAAGAGAGATTTGATATTGGGCATATTGCTTGAAGTTATAAAGTTATAACTTTCAGACTTTAGAAGAGTTCGCCCTGCGGATTGTCCTTGTAGATGGCCTTGCCGAGATGCTTGTAGGCAAGTGGGGTGGCTTCGCGGCCGCGGGGTGTACGTTTGATGAAGCCCTCCTTGATCAGATAGGGTTCATAGACGTCTTCGATGGTGCCGGAGTCTTCGCCCAGTGCAGTGGCGATAGTGGTGAGTCCGACGGGACCGCCATTGAACTTGTCGATGATGGTGGAGAGCAACTTGTTGTCAATCTCATCGAGTCCGTACTGGTCGACGCCGAGTGCCTCGAGGGCGAACTTGGCAATCTTGATGTCGATGATCTTCTGTCCCTTGACCATGGCGAAGTCGCGCACGCGGCGCAGCAGGGCATTGGCAATACGCGGTGTGCCGCGTGAGCGCAGGGCAATCTCGATGGCGGCCTCCTCGCGGCAGCCCATGCCCAGGATGCCTGCCGAGCGGGCTACGATGCCAGCCAGTACCTCGGTGTCGTAGTATTCGAGGTGCATGTTGATGCCGAAGCGGGCTCGCAGTGGCGCAGTGAGCAGACCAGAGCGGGTCGTGGCTCCGATGAGGGTGAAGGGGTTGAGGTCAATCTGAATCGAGCGGGCGGCAGGACCCTTGTCGATCATGATGTCGATGCGGTAGTCCTCCATCGCTGAATAGAGATACTCCTCGACGACGGGTGAGAGGCGGTGGATCTCGTCGATGAAGAGGACGTCGTTTTTGTCGAGTGAGGTGAGCAGTCCCGCCAGGTCACCCGGCTTGTCGAGCACAGGACCTGACGTGATCTTGAAGCCGACGCCGAGTTCGTTGGCGATGATGTTCGAGAGGGTGGTCTTGCCCAGGCCGGGAGGGCCGTGGAAGAGGGTATGGTCGAGCGCCTCGCCGCGCATACGGGCAGCTGCCACGAAGATGCGAAGGTTCTCCTTCACTTTGTCTTGGCCCTGGAAGTCGTCGAACGAGAGGGGGCGCAGTGCCTTCTCGAACTCCTTCTCGCCTTGTGACTGACCGGCATTGGCTTGCTCGCGGATGTCGAAATCCTCTGTCATATTTGACAATTTTACAATTTACGAATTTACAATTTACGATTAACTATCAGCTGAACCATGCCTTGATGACGCCCTGAGTAATCCAGAGCCAGACCAGATAGCGCAGGAAACGGCCTATCGCCATCAGCGAGCCTACCTTCCAGAAAGGGGTGCGTGAGATGCCATAGCAGATTACCAGCACGTTGCCCAAAGTGGGGAAGAAGCTGATCAGCGACAGCCATACGCCGCGTCCCTGCAGGAAGTGTTGCATGTAGCTCACCTTGGTCTTCTTGATGCGCACCCAGTGCTCAATCCAGTCGAGGGTGGCGAAGCGGCCGATGAAATAGTTGGTCGTGGCACCCAGCCAGTTGCCTGCCCATACCCAAAGGAGCGATGGCCACGTGGGCCAATGCAGGGCAATAGCGGCACTCAGTGCCGCTTCGCTACTCATGGGTATGCAGCTGCCGGCAATGAATCCGCAGAGCATCAGTCCGGGATACCCCCAGGTCAACATTTCGTCCATTTCTTCTTCGTTTCGGTCGGTTCGAGCCCCCGGATGGGGCAGAGTTTAGTATTTTTTGGGTTGCAAAAATAGCAATTATTGTCGGAATATGCAAATATTAGGCATAAATATTGTAAAATATTTTTGTTTTTGTGTTTTATTTTGTATCTTTGCCGCGCAATTTTGGGTAATATGCGCCGATTTTGAGCGTTAGTGCCCATCATTTTTTGCCCTGGTAGTTCAATGGATAGAACGGAGGTTTCCTAAACCTTTGATCTGGGTTCGATTCCCAGCCGGGGTACACACGTTTCCCCCTCTTAGTAATCGGTAGCTGACATGAGCGAATATATCATCAACGAACAGGAAGACACCGAACTGCAGTCTGGCAGCGGCTTGAGTCTTCGTGCCCTGCTCGAGATGACATGGGCACTGCGCTACTGGATTGTCCTCTCCATCGTGTCCTGCCTCTGTTGCGCTGCGGTTTACCTCTACGTCAAGCCGAAGGTTTATCACAGCTCTGCACTCGTGATGGTGACTACCGACAAGAATGCCGGCATGGGTTCGTCCGCACAGATGTCGTTCATCGCCGACATGACGGGCATGCAGTCGTACAACAGCCTCTCGAATGAGAAGATCATCATCAAGTCGACGCCCGTCATTCAGGCGGTGGTTGAGGAGCAGGGGCTCAATGTCCGTTACTTCGTGGTCAATCACATGGTGAACCGTGAAGCGATGCCTCGTGAGGTGTTGCTGACCTACACGCCATCGTCGGCTGTCAATCAGAATCGCCTGCCAGGCTACCGTATTGACTACGACATCGTCGACACCACTACGCTCAGCATCTCAGTGCGCAGCATGAAGTACCCCAAGGATGATGTCATCTGCGAGGAGCAGTTGGTGCATGTGGGGGAGGAGTTCCCGTTGCACGACTGGGGCACTGTGCGCTTCGTTCTGACCGATGAGGCGCATAAGCGTTTCAAGGGAGGACACTATGATTACCTGATGTCCGGCCGACACTATATACTGGTCTACTCTCCGCAGGTGCGTGCCCGTGAGATAGCCCGCCAGATTGGGGTGGAGGTGATGGAGGACCAGAGCTCGCGCATGAGTACCAGTTCCATTCTGCAACTCGTGATGCAGGACAATCATCCAGAACGCTCCGAATTGGTGCTTGCCAAGGTCATCGAGAAGTACAATGAACTCACCAAGACCTATTACATGGCATCGAATGCCAAGACCATGGAGTTCATTGACACCCGACTGCAGGAACTCGGTGCACAGTTGGCGGACGTGGAGGGTGACATCAAGCAGTTCAGCGATGAGCATCATATGGTGGACCTCGAGTCACAGGCCAAGCTGTCGCTCAGCAACAATGCCACAGTCGAACAGCAATTGCAGGAGGTCAACGTTCAGCTGGCACTGCTTGAGATGATCGCCACCGAGCAGCAGAAGAATGAGCCACGCACCGTTCTGCCCAGCAATGTGGGACTCGCAGATCCCTCGATTGTCAACTTCATCACCGCCTACAATACGGCATGCGTGGAACGTAACCGCCTGATGGCTGGTTCATCCGAAAGCAATCCCGTAGTGGAGCGCCTGTCGCGGCAGGTTGATGAACTCAGCGCCGTAATCAGCAAGACGGTGGCCAATCAGCGGACGTCGCTCACCCTGCAGCGTCAGGAACTGCAGCGTCAGCTGGGACGACAGCAGGGTTACCTCTCGACGGTGCCTGGACAGAAGATTGACCTGGCACAGATTGAGCGCGAACAGTCGGTCATCGAGCCGCTCTACGTGCTGTTGCAGAAGAAGCGTGAGGAGACCATGCTCACCATCGTGGCTGAGCCCGATATCGCCCGTGTGGTGGAGTATCCTGACTGCAACTCCATCCTCGTCGGTCCCAATGCCCGACAGATTATCGCCGTCGCCCTCGTGCTGGGCTTCCTGTTGCCTCTGCTCGTGGTGTATCTGCTTTCGCTGATGAAGACCAAGGTGCAGACACCTGACGATATCGCTGCGCGTACGCGTATTCCTTTATTAGGAGTGGTGCCTCGTCGAGAAGGGACGGCATTCCGCGCCGCAGATATGGCTGAGGCAGGATCGTCCGGCAGATCGTCTGTGTTGTCAGAGGCAATGCGCACCATACGCACCAACATCAGCTTCATGACGGGACAGGTGATACAGTTCACCTCGAGCATCCCGGGTGAGGGCAAGTCGTTCGTGTCGGCCAACGTCGCCATCAGCCTCTCGTCAATTGGCAAGAAGGTGATTTTGGTCGAAACGGACCTGCGCAAAGGTCGGCAGCGCAAGACCTTCGACCTGCCTCGCAATCATAATCAGGGATTGTCGAACTACCTGAAGGGGGACGTGCAGGATTGGCATGAGGCCATCTGCTCAGTCGAAGGCTTCCCCGGTCTGGACGTACTGCTCAAGGGCGCTGTGCCGCCCAATCCGAACGAACTGCTTTCAAGCGAACGGTTCGGACAGCTCATCCAGGAACTGCGTCAAGCCTATGATTATGTAATCCTCGATTCGCCACCTTATCTGGTCATTGCTGACCCGATGACGCTCAATAAGCATGTGGACCGCAACGTCTACGTAGTCCGTGCAGGCAAGGCCGACCTCCGCTTCATCGGTGAGATCGATGCGGCTGCCAAGGGCGATAAGTTGAAGAATGTCTCCATCATCCTCAACGACGTCGAGATGTCGAGCCATGGGACGCAGTATGGCTATGGCTATCGCTATGGTTACGGTTACGGCTATGGTTATGGCTATCGCTATGGTTACGGCTACGGCTACAATGATGAGCAGCAGAGTGTCTCGCAGCATGGCCTGCGCCAGAGGCTGAGGCGCATCTTCAGTCGCCGAAAGTAATCCGACATTATTTGTGTCCACTGAATCTGGTTCCGCCTCCAGATTCCAGACCCCTACGAAATAAATTACTGAAATGGAAAAGATACAATTCTTCATCGAAAATCTGAAAGTGCTCTGGGAGTACACAGGTTTCGCCAATGTGGAGCTCGGCAATGTCATCATGACCATTGTCGGATGCATCTTCATCTACCTTGCCATTGCCAAGCACTTCGAGCCGATGCTCCTGGTGCCCATCGGCTTCGGCATTCTGGTGGGCAATATCCCCTTCCCCGAGGCTGCCGGCCTGCGTATCGGCATCTATGAGGAGGGATCGGTGCTCAACATCCTCTACGGAGGTGTCAAGCAGGGCTGGTATCCGCCGCTCATCTTCCTCGGCATCGGCGCCATGACCGACTTCTCGGCACTCATCGCCAATCCAAAGATGGTGCTTGTAGGAGCAGCTGCACAGTTCGGCATCTTCGGCGCCTATATGCTGGCATTGGCCATCGGTTTCACGCCTATGGAGGCTGGTGCCATTGGCATTATCGGTGGTGCTGATGGTCCTACCGCCATCTTCCTCTCGGGCAAGCTGGCGCCGGATCTGATGGGTGCTATTGCGGTGGCGGCCTACAGTTACATGGCATTGATTCCCGTGTTCCAGCCGCCTATCATGAAACTGCTCACCACTGACAAGGAGCGCCGCATCCGCATGAAGGCTCCTGATGCCGTCTCGCAGCGTCAGAAGATTATCTTCCCTGTCCTCGGCTTGCTGCTCACTACCTGGATCATTCCTTCGGGTCTGCCATTGCTGGGTATGCTCTTCTTCGGCAACATCCTGAAGGAGTCCGGCGTCACACGTCGTCTGGCTGATACGGCCAAGGGTCCGCTCATCGATATCGTCACCATGCTGCTTGGCTTCACGGTGGGTTGTTCCACCCAGGCATCGACCTTCCTGCGTACTGAGTCGCTTGAGATCTTCGGCCTTGGTGCCCTTTCATTCCTCATCGCTACTGCTTCGGGCGTGCTTTTTGTCAAGTTCTTCAACCTGTTCCTCCCCGAAGGCAAGAAGATCAATCCGCTCATTGGCAATGCTGGCGTTTCGGCCGTTCCAGATGCCGCCCGCATCAGTCAGGAGATTGGCCTCAAGTACGATCCGACCAACTACCTGCTCATGCATGCCATGGGTCCCAATGTGGCAGGTGTGATCGGTTCGGCTGTCGCTGCTGGTGTGCTCCTGGCATTCCTGGGCTGATTATAGCTGTGCCTCGTACACTATTTCGATAAGCAAGCATCCAATACATATGTCACCACCCCTGCTGCAAAGGTTTGTAGCAGGGGTGGTGACATTTGATGATTTGTTGTTCGCCTTCCGCCCAATCGGGTCAGAAGGCTACGATGTAATGCTGCTTGAAGAACCGGGGCTTGAGGATGGCTAGCCCATAGTCATAGAGGTCCATGGTGATGGAGACGTCATCCCGGTCGCAGAGCAGGTCCCAGAAGGACTCCTGCCGATGACGTGCCTGAATGCCGCGTACGAAGATGAGGGTGTCGTCTTTGGCATGAGCCATGATCCAATCGACGAGGCGGGCAGCCGATTCGGCCTGCTGCTCCTCAGTCGGGCGGTCGAGATGGGCATCGAACGGATTGCCGCCCACTATGATCATGTCATAGGGTGAGACGGCATCGAGTGCGTCAAGGTCTTTGGCAAACGATACCTGGGGCAGTCGTGATGGGAGCCAGGCCAAGCGCGTCTGCACCTGTTGTGCGATGTCATCCTGCGTGATATAAGCTTGCACGTGCAGTCGGCTGTCGGTGAGGATGAGTGGGAGGAGCGAGTAGCCACCGTCGCAGCAGAGTTCTGCCACTTGTCGTACGCGGAACCGGTTGGCAAGGCGGAGCAGCAGGCATGCCACCTTCATGGCGATGGGCGCCTTGCTGTCGTAGGTGCGGTTCATGCGTCGGTAGGCATAGTAGGGCAACTTCTCCTCGATTACCTCAGTGATGATGCTGTAGGCAAAAGGGGAGTGGACACCGAATCCCTTGCGGTGCTTGATCTTGCGGACGCTGCGTGACAGGTAGTCACGGAGTTTCTTCTTGGCGGACACTTATAGAGTTGAAAGTTAAAAATTAAAAGTTAGAAGTTAGAGCGTGAGGTCATGCAGAACCTCGTAATAGAGATGTATCGCCTCTCGTATTTCCGAGAGGCAGATATATTCGTCTGCCGTGTGGCTGCGGGACGACTGTCCAGGTCCCATCTTGAGACTGGGGAAGCGCATCAATGCCTGATCGCTGAGTGTGGGGCTGCCGAATGGCTGTCGGCCAGGCAACTGCAGGATGCGGCGCAGGAGTGGATGCCCGGCAGGAATGCCCGATGGCTGCAGGCGGGTGGAGCGGGGCGTCAGTTCCACGCAGGGGCATTGAGCATTGGGAACCCGAGCATCGAGCGATGAGAGCTGAGCGCGGAGTGTCTCGACCACCTGCTCGTTGGTATAGGCATCGGTGGTGCGGCAGTCGATCATGAATGTGCAGGTGTCGGGGATAACGTTGTGTACGGTGCCTGCCTGGATGCCAGTGACAGTGACCTTGACGGGGCCGAGCGTCGGTGATTCCTGTTCGAACCTGTAGTCACGAAGGCGAGTGATGGCATCGAGTGCCAGATAGAGTGCATTGACACCCTCGTTCCGTGCTGCATGGCCCGACTTACCGTGAGCTATGCCGTCGAGCACCACGAGACCCTTCTCAGCGATGGCGGGTTGCATGCCGGTGGGTTCGCCCACGAGCGCCACATCGACGTGTGGGAGCAGCGGCAGTGCCGACTCGATGCCATTGCGCCCCGAGACCTCCTCTTCGGCCGAGGCGAGGAAGATGAGGTTACAGTTGCGGGTCTGGGGCAGCGGGTCGTCCTTCTCCGAACTGCCAGTCGCTGACCTGCTATCTTTCTCGTTGACCAGCATCAGGAAGACGTGCAGCAGCGAGACGAGCGAGGCTCCATCGTCGTTCGAACCGAGGCCGTAGAGTCGCTCCTCGGTCGTGCCGTCGGGCAGGGTGACCTGTTCGAGGGTGGGGCAGAAGGGATCGTGCTGCCATGAGGCTACGGGACGGACGGTATCCATGTGGGCATTG
>R14__coassemble_832_pt1 | contig 18442 bp, 11 predicted proteins | sample R14__metabat2_high_PE_017 | metagenome-assembled genome bin R14 | reverse complement strand
CGCCTACATCCTGCTGCCGCTCTACTACCGATTAGGGCTCTCAAGCATCTACGTCTACCTGGAGCAGCGCTACGGCCGCATGGCGCACCGCACGGGTGCCGCCTTCTTCCTCCTCTCGAAGTACCTCGGCTGTGCCGTGCGCATGTACCTCACGGCGGTGGTGCTGCAGCTGGTGATCTTCGACGCGCTGGGTGTCCCCTTCGCCCTCTCGGTGGCTACCATCATGCTCATCGTCTGGCTCTATTCGTTCCGTGGTGGTGTCAAGACGCTGGTATGGACCGACCTGCTGCAGACGCTCTGCCTGCTCGCCGCCATGGTGGGCTTCGTCATCTGCATCTCGTCGGCGATGGGGCTGACGGCCTCGGGGCTCTGGACGACGCTGCGTGAGAGCCCCATGTCGCGCGTCTGGTTCTTCGACGATGCCAACGACACGCACTACTTCTGGAAGCAGTTCCTCGGCGGCATGTTCACCACCATCGCCATGACGGGTCTCGACCAGGACATGATGCAGAAGAACCTCTCCTGCCGCTCGCTGCGTGAGGCGCAGAAGAACATGGTCACCTACGGCTTCGGTTTCCTACCGGTCAATCTGGTGTTCCTCTCACTGGGCATATTGCTCTATATGTACGCGCACGAGGTGGGCGTCACGCAGTCGGGCGACTCGCTCTTCCCCTACCTCGCCACAGGCATCAATCCCGCCACGGGTCAGCCCTTCCTGCCGCTCATCGTCAGCATCCTCTTCGTGCTGGGCCTCGTCGCCGCCGCCTTCTCGTCCGCCGGCTCGGCAGTCACCGCCCTCACCACCGCCATCATGGTCGACTTCCTCAAGCCCTCACAACCTCACGACCTCACCGCCACCCGCTTCCGCGTCCACCTCATCAACTCCATCCTGATGGGCTTCATGATCTACGCCTTCCACCTGCTGTCGTCGGGGTCGGTCATCAATGCGGTCTACGTCGTCGCCTCTTACACCTACGGCCCCTTGCTGGGGCTCTTCTTCTTCGGCATGTTCACGCGCCGTCGGGTCAATGACGGCTGGTGGATACCTGCCATCTGCATTGCCTCGCCCCTCCTCTGCTGGGTGCTCGACCAGCACTCCGAGTCGTGGTTCGGCGGCTACCACATCGGCTACGAGATGCTTCTGATCAATGGAGGCATCACGGCGCTCGGCCTCTTCCTCGCCTCGCTGCTGCATCGGCGTGATGTCCAGAGGAACTCAGATTGAACGGATTTTTTGAACGCAGATTGAATGGATTTTTTGAACGCAGATTGAACAGATTGGACAGATAGGAACAGATTTTATTTTTGCAATAATGGCTAAACTAAAAAATCTGTCCAAATCCCTCCAATCTGTTGTTCCCTTCGGTCACGTCCGAGAGAAGCAATCTGCGTTCTCTCCTATCCGAAAAGTACAATACGAAACGAAACGGTCCAGCTTTCACAAGCCAGACCGTCCTAAAAATCTTTTTCACTTGACGTAGAGCCGAAGACGGGACTCGAACCCGTGACCCACGCATTACGAATGCGTTGCTCTACCAACTGAGCCACTTCGGCGGGGATATTGTGCCTTTGATGTTCAAAAGCGGGTGCAAAGATAATGCATTTCTGCGACATCTCCAAATTTTTGACCGAAAAAATTTCATTTCTGCCCGTTTTTTCTCCATTTCGTCTCAGATTGGAGGCCCAAACGGGCAGAAATGATGTCATTCAGTGCTGCAGTTTGCCCGTTCTGCTCATCGCGTCATCAGCTTCAGCGTGGCACCCTTCAGGCCGGGGCACGACACCCGGACGGTGACGGCACCCGCCTCGCGCGTCGAGCGCAGGATGGCCTGCATGAAGCCAGTCTTGAGCGGCTTGTGGTCGATGTCAGGAGTGAAGAGCAGGTCGGTGTAGTGGTCGGCATTGTCGAGGGCATGGAGCGTGGCGGCACCCTCCACCTGCACGCTGACCTCGCCCGTGGCATCATAGACGCGGCGGCCCTTGGCATCGACTGCCCAGATCTTCAGATACTCCAGGTCCATGCCATCGGCCCGCCAGCAGTCGGCGAGCTGCTCACCCTTGGCGAGCTTCACGGGGGCGGGAGTCTCCACCTCGACCTTCAGCGCCACGGCACGGCCGGTGGTCTCGATCTGGTGGCGGCACACCTCGCGTCCCTCGTTGTAGCCGATGGCCGTGAGTCGGCCGGCGTTGAACTCCACGTTGGGCCACTGGATGATGTTGCGCTTCGAGTTGGGCATACCCTTGTCCCACTTGTCGAGCTCGTCGTTGTTGACCCAGAGGTTGTTCTGCTGCCGACCCAGCGAGCGGCCGTTCTGCACGAGCTCCACCTCCTGGCAGTTGCTGAAGGTGTAGACCGTCTGCCGCGAGCCTGCCTCGTGGTTCCAGTTCTCATTGAGGCGGAGGCTGCCCACCTGCACGTCGTTCCAGCTGACGCTTTCGCCCTCGCCCGCATTGATGGCGAGGTGGACGACGGGCTCGTCGGCGATGAAGGCGCTGCGCACCAGCCATGCCGTCGGCTGCGGATTGAGGCAATGGTCGAAGAAGGAGTAGTTCCAGCCCTTCTTGGGCCACTTGTTCGACTCGCCCCAGTACTCCACAGCGCCCCAGTAGGCCATGCCCACCGAGCGCGAGCGGTCCATGTTGTAGTAGCCCCAGAGGAACTGCGACGTCTGGCACTCCGACTGGAAGAGGATCATCTCCGGGTTGTGCTCGAGGTACTCCTTGTAGCAGTTGGACTGGTAGTTGAACGATGACACCTCGGTGACCTGTGCCAGCTCGGGTGCTACGCAGTGCTCCATGTCGCTGCCGTCGGGCTCCTTGCGGAGCGAACCCTCACGGGCGGGGAACATCGCCACGGTGGTGAGTCGGGTGTCGTCCCAGCGGTGCAGGTACTCCTTGAAGATGTTGTAGGTGGTGACGCCCCAGTCGTTGGTGTCGAAGCCGCTCCAGTCGGGGCGCGTCTGCAGCTCGTTGCCGAGGCTCCAGAGGATCACCGAGGGGCAGTTGCGGTCGCGCTTCACCCACTCGGGTATCAGCTGGTGCCAGAGGGAAGTGAAGGGCTGTCGGCCGCCCCAGTAGTCGCGGTCGCTCCACTTGTCAATCAGCTCATCGACCACGAGCATGCCCACGCGGTCGGCAATGCGGGTGAACGACTCGCTGTAGGGGTTGTGCGAGCAGCGGATGCAGTTGTAGCCCCATGCCTTGGCCTGCAGCATCAGGCGCTCGATGCCGCGGTCGAACGAGGCGACGCCCAGGGCACCCATGTCGTGGTGGTTGGCCATGCCCTGCAGGAAGACCTTCTTGCCGTTGAGCTTGAAGCCGAACTCGCTGGAGAACTCCAGCCAGCGCACGCCGAAGGTTTCGACGAGGCTGTCGGCGGTGACGCCGTCGGCGGTGACGGTGACCTCAGCGGTGTAGAGGTTCGGGTTGTCGAGGTCCCACAGCTCGGGCTGCAGCACGGTGACGGGCTCCAGCCTGACCTCGCTGCAGCGCTGGTGGGTGTAGCGGGGCATCTGGCCCGTGGTCTCAGCCACGATGTTGCCCTCGGGGTCGCGTATCACGGCGCGGACGCTGGCGTCATGCTTCTGCCAGCCGTCCACCTCGACCTGCACCTGGATGGTGGCCTCCACCTCCGACACCTCGGGCGTGGTGATGTAGATGCCGTGGCGGGCGATGTGAGTGGGGTTCTGCACCTGCAGGTAGACGTCGCGGAACAGGCCTCCGCCCGTGTACCAGCGGCTGCCCTTGCTGGGACCCGTCGAGGCATAGACGGCCACGACGTTGAGCGTATCATAGCGCAGGTACTTGGTTAGGTCGGCCTCAAAGCCCACGTAGCCGTAATCGGTCGATGCCACCTTGTGGCCGTTGAGGTAGACGTCGCCGCGGTACATGATGCCGCCGAAGTCGAGCGTCACACGGCGGTCGCGCCACACCTCCTGAGCCTCGAAGGCCTTGCGGTACCAGCCCTCGCCCATCGGCTTGAAGCCGCGTGCACCGCCTGCCTCCTCGTCCCACGCCATCTCGAACTGGAAGTCGTGCGGCAGGTCGAGGCTGCGCCAGCCCGTGTCGTCGTACTGTGGCTGTTCGGCACCCGGCTGGGCGCCCTTCTGGAACTTCCACCCGAAGTTCCAGAGCTCGTGCTGGTAGGGACCAAGGGTCGAAACGGGGATGCAGGCGGCCGTCTGCCTGTCCTGCGTGTCGATGTACTGTGCCGATGCCGTCAGCGCCATCAGCGCCGCCATCGTGGTGAGGATCTGTCTTTTCATGCTATGTGTAGGTGTAATTAGTCGTATCGGATTTATAATGTGTAGGTGTCTTGAGTTTATATCGGATTTATAATGCGTCATGAGGTTGTATCAAAATACGCCGCAAAGATACTCATTTTTTGCCACGTGACCAAATTATTGACCCGAAATCTGCACATTTCGCCCCAAATATTTGGATTATTCGCCAATAATCCGTATTTTTGCAGCGCACATTTAGGCAACCTAAAAACAAAGAGCACTTGCGCACATTCACTTACCCCACTCACTCCCCGGCAATGAAAGCACTCTTCATCGGTGGCACCGGAACCATCAGTTCCGCCATCACCCGCCTCGTAGCCGAGACTCCCGGCTGGGAGCTCTGGCTCCTCAATCGCGGCACCCGCAGCAGCGAGCTGCCCGCCAGTGTCCACACCCTCCCCTGCGACGTCAGCGACGAGCTGGCCGCCACCACCCTCCTCGCCGGACGCGACTGGGACGTCGTCTGCGACTTCATCGGCTTCGTCCCCGCCCAGGTGGAGCGTGACGTCCGACTCTTCCGCGGCCACACCCGCCAGTACATCTACATCAGCTCCGCCTCCGCCTACCAGAAGCCCCTCAGCTCGCCCTGCATCACCGAGGGCACGCCCCTCAGCAACCCGCACTGGCAGTATTCGCGCGACAAGATAGCCTGCGAGGAGCTCCTCCTGCGCCACTACCGCGAGGAGGGTTTCCCCATCACCATTGTCCGCCCCAGCCACACCTACTGCGAGCGCTCCATCCCCGTCGCAGTCCACGGCAGCCGCGGCAGCTGGCAGGTGCTGCTGCGCATGCTCCAGGGCAAGCCCGTCATCATCCCCGGCGACGGCACCTCGCTCTGGACCCTCACCCACAACACCGACTTCGCCCGCGCCTTCATCGGGCTGATGGGCAATGTCCATGCCCTCGGCGAAACCTTCCAGATCATGGGTGACGAACACCTCACCTGGAACCAGATCCATGAGACGATCGCCCGATGCCTCGGCGTCGAGCTCCACCCCTGCCACATCTCGTCGGACTTTCTCGCCGCCGTCGGCCCGCAGTACGACCTGGAGGGCAACCTCATCGGCGACAAGGCCAACACCGTCCTCTTCGACTGCACCAAGCTCAAGCGCGCCGTCCCCGGATTCACCGCCACCACCCGCTTCGACCAGGGCGCCCACCTCGCCGTCGAGCACATCCTGCAGCACCCCGAGCTCCAGCAGCCCGACCCCGAGTTCGACGCCTGGTGTGACCGCGTCATCGCCGCCGTCGAGGCTGCCAAGGCCTCACTCTGCTGATGCAGAAGGCTGCCAAGGGGCCTCACTCCGCTACGCAGTACCAATCCGCAGTCCCTCCTCCTTCGCATCCAGATATTCGGCGAAGATGCGGGCGGCGGACTCCACCTTGCGGGCGCAGGGGCGCTTGTGATAGTACTCGGCGTTGCGCTCGTCGGGCTGATAGGTGGTGGTCACGACAGGGCAGCCGTTCAGCCCCAGCAGTTCGGCGCAGATCACCGAGCCGTTGCGCTCCTTGAAGCGCCCCAGCAGTTCCTGCACCACGCGGTAGCACGCCGCCTTGCCCTCACGGTCGCCTCCCTCGGTCTGTCCGCAGTCCAGGCCCACCAGCACCACGATGCCCGACACGGCGCCGCACATCATGCGCATCCTGCCCACACCGCCGCCGAAGCCCGCGCCTACGCGCTTCGCCATCACGTCGTCCATACCATAGAGGTCAGCAAAGGCCGCCACCACACTCTGACAGCAGCCATAGCCCTGCATGAAGTTCTGCACGGCGCGCTGCACACGCTCTTCGAGTTCCTGTCGCATATTACTTTTTCCTTTTTTTCAGGTTCGATGTTGTTCAAAAAATGTGGTGCAAAGATACGCAATTATTGCCGAAACTGCAAATGCCTGGGCCGAAAAATGCCGCATCCGCCACGTTTCGGAGGTCTGACGGGCAGGATTGACACCCCATGACGCCATCCACCGCGCCACGAGGCACGACAATTGACCCACCTTCCTACTGTACGGGGGAAGGTGGGTCAATGCTCTAATCGCTATCAGGTATCACGGCTCGTCACCGCGATACCCATTTCGTATTATCGTCAGGCCTGAACCTTGGCGAGCCAGGCGTCGATGCGTGCCTCCGACTGGTCTGATTCGTTGACGTCATCGAGGGCGCAGCCTACCCACGCGCCGTCCACGACAGCCTGCGAGGCGCTGAACGAATAGCCATCGGTGGGCATGCCCGTGCCCACGACGGTGGCACCCTGCACGGCCTCATAGAGGATGCCCATGGCGCCGCAGAAGGTGTCGGGATAAGAGGCGGAGTCACCGCAGCCGAAGAGGGCCACCTTCTTGCCCGTAAGGTCAGCGTTCTTGAGCACCTCGACGGCATCGTACCAGTCGTCCTGCAGCTCGCCGTCGCCCCACGTAGAGGTGCCGAGCACAAGGAGGTCATACTCAGCGATCTTGGCATCATCCAGATCGGCTGCGCTGAACACAGCATCAGTTCCTAACTTGCCGGCGATGACGCCAGCCAGAGTCTCACACGTTCCGGTCGTTGAACCGTAGAAAACAGCAATCTTGCTCATGATCTATATTTCGTAGATAAATGAAGTAAACCGCCCAACCTGCCCCACGGAGTCGTTCCGTGTCAGATTGGACGGTGCAAAGATAGCATTTTCTGCCGAACTGTGCAATACCTAGAAATAATGTTTCCTCCCCTACCCCATTTTAGGTATGAGGGGGACTGAAGGAGTCCCGTTCAACGGCAGAGCACTGCGCTGTGACCGCCTACCTGGCGAATGCAGAATCCATGAGGTGCGGCGAGCGGACGGCCGACGAGATCAAAGTAGCGCTCCGGTGCCTGCACCTCATTTGCCACGTTGCTGATGCCCGCCTCACGGTCAAGCCAGACAATGTTGGAAGTGCGCGACACGCCCTCCCACGTATAGACGAGGCGAACGCCTATCTGCTGATACAAGTCCTCTACAATACGGATGAGCGAGATATCGATGCCCATCATGGCATAGTCGTCACGATAGACGATGTTGCCCCAGAGCGCGTCATCGTAGAGGACGGGTACGGTAGTGGTAGGCTCGCTGAAGTTGCGATAGTCGGCGGGGTCGAAGACGTATGGCTCAGTATCACCATCGAAGAAGAGTTGATAGCCGAGGCTGTCGCGGATCATCGGAGTGCCGTCAGTACCCTTGGGATAAAGAGCAAAGTAGAAGTACTCCTCGCCGTCCATCTCCTGCAGGGTAAGGCTGAAGGGATCGGAGGGAGTGACGTCGCTGACAAAGGGAGAGAGGGAAAGGCTGCCGAACATATTGATGCCGGAGCCTGAAGGGGTGCACTCGGCCACGTAGTAACCATCGGCTACGACGTAGGAGTCGTCATTATGGACCAGCGTAAGGTTCTGGATAGTATAGCCGCTGTCACTGGCCTTACAGCCGGCGAAGTAGATGACGTGCTGGGTAGTGACGCCCTGTAGCTGACCGGACTCAAGGGTGATGGAGCCCTTGTCGTTAAGGTTGCCGCAGACCCATCCGTCAGGCACGTCGGGACAAAGGCCCTGAACGTAGCCCTTGTTGGCTGGATGGTCGATGTAGATATGAACGAGGCTGGTGCGACTGGCACCAAGGGCGTAGTCATAATAGCTATAGAAGTAGGGCGAAGCGATGGCTCCCTCAGGGAGGGTGATAATCTGGTCGCCAATCTCCTCGACGGTGACATTGCGCACCTCGTCATAGAGGCCTGCCATCTCGGGCATGGAGGGGACGTTGTCGGCTGCCACATAGGCACCGAGCAGTTTGCTGGCACTGGTGGCGTGGATGGTACCGGTGAGGGGATCGTTGACCATCTCGTAATCGCCGACAGTAAACGAACCATCGTCAGCCACAGTCACCCCACCCACCGAGATGGGATAGGTCATTGTCTGGGCCTCGCCTGTTTCCGAAATATACTCGACGGGATAGTCATAGCAACGCTGGGGATGGATGAGGATGCGTATGTGGTTGCTGACTGTGCCCTTGACCCAGGCATCTTGACCAGAGGTAAAAAGATTGACGGGGAAAAGGTTCTTGAACCAAACCACCGAATCACCCTGCCAGACCACCTGGCATGGCATCTCGGAGTGGCTGACGTACGAGCCGTCACTGCTGATATACTCGCCGCTGAGGATAGCCAATCGGCTCTCAAGGTCGGACGAGGGGGGCTGTTGGGCACAAAGTCCTGCAGCGCTGGTCAACAGGGTCAATAGGGAGAATAGATGCTTCATAAGAATCATACTGAAGCCACCCATTCCGTCGATGCACGATGGCATGATGGAATGGATGACCAAAGGAAAGGAGTGGATTAGTCGACAAAGATCTTGCCGTAATAATAATACTGATAATAGCTGTCTGTAGTAATGTAATAGTCGGGATCGTTGACGGGACCGAAGACCATGGTGGAGGGCGACCAGACATTGCTGCCCTCAGCGGGCACGAGGCTCCAAGCTACCCACTGGTCCTTGGGGAAAAGTTTATCCATTAAGACGTGCAGGCCGGCCTCGTAGGCGGTGTAAGATGTACCGTCAGAGTTAGTGCGGCTGGAGGTCTCCGAACCGTCCCACATCATCTCAACGATGCTCTCCGAGGTCTCACGGTACTGCAGGGGGAAATGTACCTCGCGGCTGGTACCCTCCCAGCGGTTGAAGAAAAGCTCCAGTTCGCCGTTCTCGCAGCTGAACTGACAACGGTTGAACTTGTCGGAGGTGAAGCGACCGTCGGCATCTAGCGCCTGACCGGTCTCGATGAGCAGTTCGTGCATCTTGGGGCTGGCGTTGACAGTACCAAAATAGAAGGTCTCGTTGTATCGATCGCGCAGCAGGTAGTCGAGGATGGGGTTAGGATAGATGTAGTCGTCAGGATTCTCCTTCGATACGTAGCGGTCCTTGGTCTCATTGAGCTGGAAGCTGGTGATGTGGTGACCTCCATACTCGATGTTCTCGACCATGTAGATGCCGCCAGGCACGCAGCCGTAGGTGAAGTAGTGGGAGTTCTCAATGCTGCTCTCGTCATCACCGGGGAAAAAGATGCCCAGGTTCTTGTAGCCGACGAGGAAGCCTGCCTTGAGGTCCTCACCTGCGATGTGCATCTTGCAGCTGCCGGGGGCGTAGGAGTCCATGGCATCGGTGACGACCTGGTACTGGTCGGCGGGGCGGTCCATTTTGACCATCATGTAGGGCAGGGTCTTGACCTTGGTGTAACCGAAGATGGTGTCTTCGTTCTGTGAATAGCGGTCGAGGACGAACTCGAAGTCTGCCTGCAGGTCGGTAGCGAAGTAGTCGGACTGGTCGGAGTAGTAGTGGAAGTAGCCGTTGTAGGTGTCGAACGAGAGGCAGACACCGTTGTCCATCTTGAGCGAATACATCGACTTGACGCTGTCGCCTGTCTGGCCCCAGTATTCGGGGAGGCTGGAGGTGGCACTGGAGCTGTAGAAAGTGCTCCAGATGCTGTCGAAACGGACAGCGAAAACATTACACGAAGGGTGGTGCTGATAGGTGGGCATGCTGACGTAGAGGGCCCAGCCGTAGTTGTTGTTGTTGAGCACGCGGCGGAAGTCGGCCATCTGCTCATCCTGACGGGTGGCAGGGTCCTTATCGAAGAGATCATCCTCGAACTTGTCGCAGGCCGAGAAGGCAATGCTGAGCGAGGTCAGCAGGGCCAATGCATAGAATATCTGTTTCATTGATTTCGGGAGGAGAGGGTTAGAGTGTGACATCATCGAACGGGCACTGGTCGAGGTGGTCCTCACGATAGAGGATGGCGTCGCGCAACTTGTCGACGTCGAGGCCCCAATTGGTCTGGAAGTAATCCTTCATGATGCGGACTTTGGCCTGCAGGGTGGTGCGGCCCTCACCTGCATAGAAGTAGACCGACTCGAGCTCGGCCTGAGTCATGAAGACGTAGCCCGCGAAAACCTCGGCGAAATCCTCGTCCGCAGAACAGGAGGCATAGGGAGTGATGAAACCGTCGTTCTGAGCCACAAGGTCAGAACTGTAGCTGCTGCTCCACATGGCACCCTTGTAGCTGGTGCCAGTGAGCTGAGTGAACTCGCTTGAATAGGGCACCTTCTGATGGAATACATGACCGAACTCGTGGAGGATGGTGTGGAAGTAGGTGGAGTTGAGCTCGGCCTTGCTGGTCTGCACGTCCTTGATATGGTTGGCATACCAGAGGTCGATGCGGTAGCCGCCCTCAGCCGAACCGAGGGTGTAGGTGCCGTCGTGAGCCGTGCTCCATCCTGGATTACCGACCAGCTGGATGAGCTTGGGAAAATTCTGGCGAATGAAGGCCTTGCTGCCGGTGGCCTCCTCGAAGGCGTCGAAGCAGATGTACTTGATAGCATTGGCCATCTTGATGGCACATTCATAGCGGACGGGCACGAGGATGTAGCTCATGTCGATCTCGTTGTCCTCCCAACGATAGCGGAGCTGGACGTTGTAGGGCTCGACGAAGTTCTTGAGCAGCCACTTGTCGAGGTCGTTCTGTGGGGTCTGGTCGTCCTTGATGACGCTGATACTGGTGTCGACCTCGTCTTCCTCACAGGAGGCGAGGAGGGCGGGGAGGGCAAGCAGGGAAGCCAGAAGCAATGGTTTGTATAGGGATTTCATAGATAATCTATCGATTCAAAATTCTTTGATTACTTGATTGTTGTTCATTAGAAGGAGACCTTTTTATTGTTGGTGCTGCTGACGCATCTGCTCAATCTCGGCAGCAGAGGTTCCCTTGAGCCACGACTGATACTGGTTGGCAGTGCTGACAGCGGGGCGGGCATTGCCTTCGAGTCCAGCCGAGCGCACCTCAAAGGGAATCTGCAGGGCAGCGCGGTCGTCGCGATAGCTGAGACTGTCGGTGAGCTGCATCTTTCCGAGAGAGGTGTTGAATTCGCGACGGTAAATCTTGATGCCGTAGCGCTTCACGTCGAACCATCGCATGCCCTCCTGCATGAACTCCATGCGACGTGCCAGCAGGATGGTCTGGAGAAGCTGCTCCTGCGAAGAGCCTTCGCTCAGGCTGACGAATTCAGGATGGAGGTGACGCAGTGGCGTGGGCGACGAGGGGGTGTAGTACTGATATTTCTGGTACCACTCGGTCACATCAGCGGCCTGCAGATGATTGTGGCAGATGGCGGTCTCGTAGATGTAAGGATAGGGATCGACGCCCCAGATGAAGGTACTCCAGTCGATGGCGCTCCAGTCAATATTACCGGTGTTGTAGGTGATGCTATCAACATAGAAGTTGCCGGACCAGAGGTTGAGGTCGGCCAGAGCAGCAGCCTCGTTGCCCTGCAGGGCATAGGCCTCGGCACGGTTGAGGATGGCCTCCTCTGCCTTGAAAGCGACGAAGATGGAACGATAGTAACCTGTGTGGGCTGTGACATTGGTCTCCTCAAAGTAATAGGGGTTTTTAGGGAAGAAGTCGAAGGAATTGCCCGTCACATTGAAGAAGTACGAACGATACTGCTCCTGGATCTGCTTGTCGCTACACCAAGGGGCAGCGAAGAGTGTCTCGTATTCGGTAATCTCGCCTGTGAAGTTGAAGCGCAGACCTGGGCCATAGGCACTCCAGTAGAAGTAGTCGTTAGAGTAGGTGGGGCAAAGCAGGAAGTTGGCCGTCTCGCTGGACGAACAGTACTGCATGGCGCGATACTGGGTGTCAGTCGTTGCCAGATCATCGTACTTCGAGTAGTCACGCAGCAGAGAGGCAGGATCACTACCTAGAGCCAACGTGGCATATTTGACAGCCTGCTGCGCATCACCCTTGAAGAGGTAGAAGCGCGAGGCGAAGGTGTAGGCAGCCTTGGCATTGAAGTGATAGCGTGGCACTTCGTAGATGGCATCGTTCATCTTCTCGAGGCCCTCGAGGAGATCCTTCTCGACTAGGTCATAGACCTTGGCCACCGAAAGGCGCTCGTAGTCAGGCTTGAGCGTAGTCTCAGGCTCAGTGATGTAAGGGATGCCGGGGTCGGTGTCGGCATGCTGGGTGGAATAGTGCTGAGCGAAAATGTTGACCAGCATGAAGTGGCCGTAGGCGCGGCAGAGCAGCGCCTCACCTTGCGCAGCACGCAGATTGTCGGTGGTGGCCCCTCCCATCTCGTCGATGGCGGCGAGGGCTTGATTGGCAGCACCGATGGCAGCATAGAAGCCCTGCCACACCTGGGCCGAATTTTCGTTGTCGCTCTCGGTGATATCCTGCCAGCGATAGCACTGCTCGGCAAAAAGGTCGGCATAGCCGTTCTCGTCACCGCCGTAGTCATCTGCATTATCCGAGGCAAGCTCGGTAATGCGGACGTAGGTGGACTGTGGATAGGCGCTGTTGAGGAGCGCCAGCACCTTGGACTCGCTGTCGATGGTGATGCGGGCATCAGGGGTCTCCTCAATGAAGTCCTTGCATGAGGCGGTCAGCAATGCTGCGGCAGTCAAGGCAGCGGCTGAGAATATATAGTGATTCGATTTCATTGTTTCGGTGCATTATTTAGAATCCTACGCGAAGTGTGAAAGTGAACTGGCGTGGCATGGGCGATGCCACACCACCTGCGTTGAAGAACTCGGGGTCGTTGCCATTAAGCTTCTTGTCGGCATAGACCAGCCAGATGTTGGTGGCCTGGAGCTTCAGGTTGACGTGATCGATGTGGAGCGGCGCCACCCAGCCATGGGGCAGAGTGTAGTCAAGAGAAATCTCCTTGAGGCGGATGAAGTCACCCTTAGCCACACGTTCGGTCGAGAAGTTGTAGGCATTGTAAGCCAGAGCGAGACTTGAGTTCTGATAGTTCTGGCGTGCCGAGGGGATGACGGGGACGTTGGTGACGGCCTCCTCCCCTACGCTGACCCAGCGGTTGTTGAACTCACGGGGCATGGCGTCGAGGTCGGTGTACTCGTTGGAGAAGACCTGGTCGAGACGCACCACGTTGCCGAAAGAATAGGTGAAGAAGACGTTGAAGCGGAAGTTCTTGTAGCGGAACTCATTGTCCCACGAACCGTAGTCGGTGGGGTCGGTCGAGCCTTCGTACTTGAGCCAGTCGAGGTCTTCGTACTGCTGGAAGTTGATGTCCGAGACGGTGACCTCCTCGCCACCGACGTCGAAGGTCGGGAAGCCCTCATCGGTGAGGCCTGTGAAGGGGATGGAGTAGAGCGAACGGACGGGATGGCCCTCTTGGGCGAAACCGTTGCTGCTGACCAGGTCGATGACGCGAGTAGTGTTCTTGAGATTGGTGACCTCGTTGGTCTGGTGAGAATAGAGGAAGGTGGTGGTCCAGGCGAAGTCCTTGAGCTTGACGGGAGTGGCGCTGATGGAGAGCTCCACGCCACCCGACTTCATGTCGGCCACGTTGCCGTACTTATCGATTTCACCGCCTACGCCCTGCGTGGTACAAGGGCCGATGAGGTCGTAGTTGTTGCGGCGGTACCAACTAGCCTCGAGGTTGAGGCGGTTGTTGAGGAAGCCCAAGTCAGTGGTGATGTTGAGCTCGTGCTTCTTCTCGTAGGTGAGGTCGGAGTTGCCGAGCTGGTCGATAGTAATGGTGGTCTCCTGGTCACCCTCCGCGGGACGCCATCCGAGGTTGGCGTACATGATGGCACTGGAGTTGGAGATGTCGAAGGGACCGCGGTCGGCAGTGAGCGAGTAGGAGGCCTTGATGGTGGCATGCGAGAAAGCGGGCTTCAGAGCTTGGAACCAGTGCTCCTCGTGGATATTCCAGGCGCCGGCGACGTTCCAAGTAGGCAGCCATTGCGACTTGCGCTCCTTGCCCAGGGTGTTGGTACCCTCATAGCGAATGGTACCGTTGAGGACGTACTTGTTCTGCCAGGCATAGGTGCCGGTGGCGAAGAAGGCGGCAGTGTGTTGTGTACCCTGGCTCTTGGTGTAGTAGTCGGTACCTTGCTGTTTGAGTTTCTTGAACATGTCGGAGGCGAAGTTGCCTATCTCGCCGAACTCGTATTCGATGCCGTAGGCACGCTGCCAGGAGTTATTGCGGCGCACGGAGTTGGCCTCCATGCCACCGAAGAGGTTGAGCGTGTGGTTATTGGCAAAGATGCGGTTGTAGGCAGCAGTGGCGCGGAAGTCCCACGAGGTCATACGATAGGTGGTGACATCGTAGATGCCGCCATTAGGCAATACCGAAACGGCTGTGGCATAACTGTCTGTCGGATCAGTCCAGAGGTAAGGATTGCTGTCGCGTATCAGCGTGTTCTGCATCGCGCGATAGGCATTGGCCTGGTTGGAGTTCTCGGTGATGATGTGCTCGGTCTCGGACAGATTGTTCTTGATGGCGCCCAGCACGTTGATGTCGAGACCCTTTATGGGACGGAAGTTGAGCAGGCCCTGAATCTTGAACTCCTGAAGGTTGAGGTCCATGTAGTTGTTGTCGAGCTCATCAAAGATGTTGAAATCGGCATAGTTGCGCGTGTAGGTTTCGTTGGGATCCAGGACGCGTGAGGTGTTGAGCGAATAGCTGTAGGGATTGATATCGAACTCACGGCTCACTTCGCCAGTCACCAGATTGGTTTCCTGCGAGAGAGTGCCCGGGGCTTTCTGCTTACGGGTGGAGGCATTGCCCTGGAGTTGGAGGCGCACCTTGTCGGTGATGTTGAAGTTGGAGTTGACATTAGCGGTGTAGCGGCGCACGTTGCTCTGCTTGTACCAGCCTGGGTCGGTCATGGCCGAGAGCGACATGTAGTGCTGGCTTTTCTCATTGCCGGTCGAGATGCTGACCGAGTGGTTCTGCATCACGTTGTTGTCGAACAGCAGGTCGAACCAATCGGTGTTGCGATACTCCGATTGACGGAGCCAGGCGTTGCGCGCCTCATCAGTATTGGTCACTGTACCGTCCTGAATGAGGTGGGCCAACTTGCCATAGACACCGCTCGAGGCGGCATTGATGACGTCGGCAGGATTGAGGTAGCCCTTCTTCGAGAGCTCCTGATAGACCGACATCTGCTCCTGCGAGTTCATGATGTTGTGCTCGGAATAGCTGGGCTTGAGGCGAGTGGTGAACTCACCGGTATAGTTGAGCGTGGTACGTCCGACCGAACCCTTCTTGGTGTTGATGACGATGACACCGGCCATCGCGCGTGCACCATAGATAGAGGTGGCTGAACCATCACGCAGAATCTGGAACGACTCGATGTCGTCAGCATTCAAGCCTGCGATGGCGCTCGAAAGCAGCGTCTCGGCATTGCCCGACGAGAGGTCGTCGGTATTGACCTCGACAATGCCCTCCTGAATGACTCCATCGACAATCCAGAGCGGCGTGCTGCTACCATAGATGGAGGTGGCGCCACGCACCTGAATGCGCGGTGCCGTACCAAAGGTTCCCGTGATATTCTGAACGGTGACGCCTGCCACTCGACCTTCGAGTGAACGGCTGATGTCGGCCACACCGTCAATCTTTGCCTTGGCGGCATCCACCTTGGTGGTGGCGCCGGTGAAGAGACGTCGGTCCATATTGTTCATACCAGTGGCCACGACCTCCACCTCTCGCACGGTGTTGACGTCAACCTTCATATTGACGATGCTGTTGGGCTCAGCCTTGACCTCTTGCGTCTTGAGACCGACGTAGGAGATGACGAGAGTCTGATCGCCCTCCGGTATGTTGCGGAGCAAGTAGTGACCGTTGACATCGGTTATGGTGCCCAGTCGCGAACCCTTGACACGCACGGTGGCGCCGATGACAGGCTGACCGTCTTCGCTCGAGATGACACGACCCGAGGTGACGCGACGAGTGCCAGCGGCCTTGCGCGAGACGTTGACAAACTTGCCGTTAATGGTGTAGTCGAGCGGCTTGCCGGCAAGGATCTGCTGCATAGCAGTCTCGATGCTGGTGGTGCGGATATCACAGGTCACCTTGTAGCTGTTGAGCTCATCGTAGATAAAGATGACCTTGTAGCCCGAGGCCTTCTCGAGCGACTTGAGGGCCTGAGGCAGTGCCGCATCCTTGAGCGACAACTTGATCTGCTTCTGGTTCGTCTGCGTGGTCTGTGCCGTAAGGCTGAAGGTGCCCGCTCCGACGGAAGGGGGCACAAGCCCTAACAGGCAGGACAACGCTAACGCAGTGGTAAATGCTTTCATTGTTGCACGATTTTGTATTAATTAGTACCTTAAATGTTTTGAACCTTTTTCTCCTATATATCGGCAACAATTCAAATCGGGCACCCCTGGCGCACGAAAAAAAGTTCGAAATGTATAAAATTTCAAGAAAAATCCAAAAAATTGGATCAAAAGAATGCTAAATTTGGTAAAATCGGGGGCAAAATGGTTTCGAGATGATTCTGAGCTGGCAGCGCTCACGTCCTGACGGCGACGGTGGAATCATCACTTGATGTAAATAGTGTCATCCACGACCTTGGCATGGATGCGGCGAAAATGATTGAGCAGGTTGATGGCCTCATCAATCGAGGTATGACGTTGACAGATGAAGCGCATGTGAAGCTGAAGGAGCGAGGGATCTTCGAAGATGACATTCAGATTGTAATGGCAGCCGAGTGCCTGCATCACGTCGATGAGCGGCTCGTCGTCGAAATAGAAATAGCCATCGCGCCAGGCTACGTAGCTGTCTGTCTCAACGTCGGTAACAGCCTGCTCTCCGTTGGGCATGAGACTGAAGCACTGACCTGGAGAGAGCACGACGGACTGCGACGTCGTGGCACCAGCGGCATCTACGCCGCACACGCTGACGCTGCCCTCGACGAGCGTGACTGAATGCGAAGCCTCCTGACCTTCACGACAGTCGAGGAAGAACTGCGTACCCAAGACGCACGTCTGGAGGCGCGATGTCTGAACCATGAACGGACGACGAACATCGTGTGCCACCTCAAAATAAGCTTCGCCCTCGAACTTCACCAGACGATAGTCTGTGGCGAACTCGGCAGGGAACGTCAGACGGCTGCCTCCGTTGAGCCACACACGCTTACTGTCAGGCAAGGTGACCTGTAACTCACGACCCATGGGGACCTGCAGCGTCTCGAGGAGCGGGACCTCGCCGCTGGTTGTTACAGCGGCAGAAGCAACGGCAGAGGTAGAGGTGAAGTCGAAGAGGATGGAATCACCCACCTGAGTCAGTCGAGTGTCATCGAGCTGCGAGAGGCCGATGGGGAGTGAGGTACCCGTCTGAAGGGTGATGTCTTCTACGCCTGACTGTGCTGCATAGACGAGGACGGGTTCGGCAGTCCAGAGATGATGCCAGAACAGGCCAACGGCCACCAGACACAAGAGCACGGCTGCTGCCAAGCCAGTGAGGACGCCTCGCAGGTAGTGGCGACGGCCATCTATCTGCCTGAAGCGCCTGCGCTGCAACTGCCACTCATGGTCAGTATTGGGCATCTGTCCCTCCTCTGTGAGCAAGGCCTCGGTCAACGCCTGACGGCGGACCTCTATGTCACGCAGCATATCCTGTATCTCTGAATCGTTTTTCATCTGTGTGTTGTGAATTTATAATATATCGGTTGACCTGTCAGTTCGGGTACCCCTTATGGGCGTTTATTTTTGGCCATTGTCTCCCGAAATTGCGCCAATGCCTGCATCACGTGTTTTTTGACGGCACTGACACTGATGTCGAGACTTTCGGCCACCTGCTGATAGGTGCGCTGCTGCAGATAGCATTGTGCAAAAACTTCCCTGGTGCGCGGAGTGAGCGCCCGGAAGACCTCACGAAATACGCGAACCTGTTGATGATAGACGACCGAGGTTATATCGTCCGACTCATCAACCAGGTCGGACTGCAGCAGAGTCTGCCGGGCATAGTCGTCATGCGTCTCCTCCCGACGGAGGTGGTCGATACACTTATTGCGGATAATGGCGAAGGCCAGACTACGACGTTCGGATTCGGGCATGGCATCCTGTCGTAGCCAGAGGGCCTCAAAGGCATCAGCAAGTATATCCCGACACGTCTCCATGTCGGGTATATACTGATAGGCAAAGGCATAGAAACCTCGATAGTGCGCCTTATAGAATTGCTCAAATTCCTGCTCGGTCATAGGTCATCGCCCCTTGGGTTAGAGAGGGGCGGGAGAGATAGCGCAGTGCATTTTAGTTCGCGTCGGGCTGGGAGGCCTGGTCCTCGCGGATGAAGTCGAGGAGGCGCTGGACGGCATCGGCGGCGGGGATGTTCTTCTGGATGCACTGCTTGCCCTTGTAG